>Ga0070746_10002272_pt1 | contig 11408 bp, 14 predicted proteins | sample VirMetDEL_Mar_21_FD_77016 | JGI IMG/M metagenome (GOLD analysis project Ga0070746, IMG submission 77016) | Aqueous microbial communities from the Delaware River and Bay under freshwater to marine salinity gradient to study organic matter... | ecosystem: Environmental > Aquatic > Marine >... | reverse complement strand
GCTAAGAAGTGGACACGTAACCATTATAATGAATATAACGATATTGTTCAGCAAGGTTTTATGGGTGTTGTAGAAGCCTGGAATAGATTCGAAGGTACGAAGTATCAGAAAAAGGGATATAAGTTTAGTACATATGCATGGCTATGGATACGTGCATATATGAAGACGTATGCAGAGACTAACTGGAAGAGACTTAATAATACTACGCCTCTAGATCTACATGAGTTTAGATTAGAGACATATGATATAGATGAGTCAGCTATATTCTTAGAAGCAGAGATATCTAAGTTTCAGCCAGAGGATAGAAAGATCTTCGATATGCGTAAAGAAGGATATACCTTTGACGAGATAGCAGAGAAGACATCGTTTAAGAATCTCCATAAGGTAAGAAATAGATATCTAGAGCTAGTAGAAAAAATACAGGCAGCTTAAAAAAAACAGTTGCACTTTGTAGAAAAATAGTATATAATAGGGGGTAGAGTTTCTAGGTCTGAGAGAGCTAGCATATGTTCGCGCTAAGTCGCTAAATAATTTTTTTCGCGCGTACAGAATGCCACTATAGTGACTGCCACAGAAATTTTCCCGCGCGCGTACTATAATACATATAACATGAAGACTATCTGGATGTTAGTGATGGTTACTATAGTTGACGGACAACCAATAGCAGAACCTATAGAGACATATGATGCGATAGCTAAATGTTACAAGGGCATAACCAAGCAGGAGTTCGAATATAATTTCGATACTATGCGTAGAGATTGGGTATGTGTTAGGCTAGAAGGTAAATGGGACTATAGTTTGAGGTATTAAAATGTGGGCTGTAATATTAACTGTATGTAGTATGAATAACAATATTGAATGGTGTGTGTCTCAGAATGTAGAGACTGGCTTTGCATCTCAGGTAGAATGTAATAAGATTTTGCCTAATTATACAGAGATTCTACCAGATGGTCGTTGGAAGAGTGTTGAGTATGAGTGTTTAATTCCTAATAGTATAAGGACATAGCTATGTCAAAGTTTGTTATTGGAGATTTTATCCAGTTAAAGGGTAAGTCTCGTCATGGTAAGAACAGAATCAATCAGTTTGGCGATAAGTTTACAGTCGTTGATATCAGGTCTAGTCTTAGTACTACGGCTCATAGAGGATGTGTAGGGCCGTTTGCTTTTCTTAATTGTGATCAACCCCATCTCTTAGAAGGATCTAGATGGATTAGCTTAACGGATGATCCAGACTTTGCGGTATGCGATTAACCGAGACAAAAAAAGCCGAGATCTGAAAAAAAATTCTAACTTGTTGAAATCTATAGAAAACCAAAGCCCTTTTTTAGTTGATTTTTGCTAAAAATGGGTATATAATATATGTATAGAATGAGAGATAAGGAGAAAGTAATGTTGAAGTTGATGAAAGTTTCAGAAGGTTTTTATAAGGCTATTAATATCGTTTCAGATCATACAGCTTTTGTAGATCGCGATATGCTAGGTGATTATCGTGGTACAGTTGAGACTCTTACTTCTGAAGGTTATGTTGGTGTTGAGTCTGATGCTTATGAGACTATCGAAGAAGCTGCTCGCTGGATTGAGTGTCAAAATGTTATCATGACTACTAACTTCGACGGTACTCCGTTGATTGTATCTTAAAGGAGGTAAATTTGATTATATACTTGGATATGGATGGTGTGATTGCTGATTTTTTCAGCGCATTTGCGAAACTTTATAAGGTAGATCATTGGAAATCTATTGACGATAAGGAAAAAGCTTTGTTAGGTCTTAAAAATACTAACTGGTTCTATAATTTACCGCTATTCATGGATGGTAAAATATCGGTTTCTCATCAAATTGTAGCAAGAGTCAAAAACGAAGCAAAGAGAACCGGTAATGATTGGGGAATTTGTAGTTCTCCTATCAGAGGAGACAACTATAACAGTGCATTTTGGAAGAGATTATGGTTAGTACAGCATAAAATTGTGCCAAAAATCGAAAATATGATTTTTACGTCAAATAAACACAAGTATGCAATCAGTCCACTTGACGGTAGACCCAATATTCTCATTGATGACAAAATTTCCAACATCATTGCTTGGGAAAACAAGGGTGGAATCGGTATTAGATTCCAAACTGATCAAGATGACGTTCAAGAGTACTTGTTTCCTGCATTAAAAGAAGCATTAGATAAAATAAATAAGTTATGATTAACTTTGAAGCTTTTCAAAACCTAGTTATTGAAGCCAGAAACATGACAGCAGATCAAGCAAGAGCTATGATACGTCAAGCTGTCGATAATGCTGATGGCAGAACTCTCATTAACCTTATGAGAGCAGTCGAAAGACCAATTCTTGAAGAAAAATCACGTGAGTTGTTTCGTGCACGTAAGTTAGATGCGTTTGGAAAGCGTGGTGCTCTTCCTTTTGTAGAGTTTGTTAACAAAGTTTCATCTGCTAAAGGTGACACAGAAGAAAAATTAACATTTATTCAAAATTGTATTGATGGTGTGTACTTTGATGCTAAAGGCTTTACGAGTGCTAAGTCTGGTAACTTCTCTTCTTATGTTAAAGCACCAGATTCAATAATGAAACAACTTTATACTTGGTTCTTAAACTGGAAACCTCAAATTGATGCTAACGGTACGGTTGCTGTTGGTAGAATGGAAGCTGTTATGATCTTTCTTGCTGCAGATGGTGGTAAGGGTGGTGATAACGATACATTCGGTGATGCATTTGCTGGTGGTAACCTTATTGAGGTAAAAACCGGTGGTGGACATATGGGTAAAAATGGTAAGACCATGTTTAATAGTAAAAAGACCTGGTTTATTAACGAATGTAAGAAGCAAATTCCTGATTGGGCTGGTTCAAAGAGTGATAAAGACATTTTAGCAGCGTTTACAGGTAGTGCCGGTAAACCTAAGAACGTAGTTATTGTAGAAATTAACGAAGCACTTAAAAAAGCAAGAAAAAAACCAAAAGATTTTTGGATTTCATTTTTTAATGAAGTTTATGGACAAAGAATTAACGATCAAGGTATTTTAGACAATCCTAACCTCATTGATTTGCAAGCTTATGCTACAGCATTAGGTTTTATTATTTACAAAGAGCAAACTCGCTTTGATATGGTGTCTGTTTTATCTACAACCAATGCTGGTGGTCAAAAGTTTGGTGATTTTGTTAACTGGCATACACCAGATGATGTTATCAATACATTCAAATCAAATTTATGGTCAATGGATTACTCTTTAAGTTGGGACGGAGGCGGAAGAGTTGATGGACTGTCTCCAAGACTTTATACCGGTAAAAAAGGTTATACATTATGATAAAAAAATTTAAAGAATTTAACGGCGAAGAAGAAAAAGAAGAAGAGAAGGAAGAAGATACAATGCCTTCTGAATATGAGCCTACAGCTCAAGATTTTTATGCAGAATATATCAAAAAAACTACCCATAAATAATATAATACATTTATCATTAACTTTAATTATGGAATTGCGATGTCAACTTATAAACAAATTACCGATCTTATCGAACTCGCTGTATTTCACTACCAATCTAAAGATGTAGGTGAAGTTATTAACTTTATCCGTGCAAATAGTTCACTTCGTTCTCTTGATGATAAAGAAATTGAACGTTTGATTAATGTAGTGTGTACACCTTATAAAGAAACCCCAGAAGATAATTTTATTCCCAATGCGTAAGTTAAAAATTAAAAAATCTCCAGGTTCAAAGCCTAATCTTCCAAAAGGTGAGTATGGTTTTGTTATCGGCAACGGTACATCTAGAAAAGATCTTAATATTAAGCAATTAATGGACTATGGTCTGTTTTTTGCTTGTAATTGGTTCTTTAGAGAAGAGTTTAGACCTCATGTTTTAGTAGCTTCTGACGAACCCATGTCTAAATCTATTTTAAAAAAATATGAAGCATATTCTAGAAATAATTGGTTCTACACTTGGTATCCTAAACCCGGTTCTGGTGCTAAAAAAGCTACAACACCAGAAAAGTTTGCAGCGGGCCCTATGGCTGCACATATTGCTGCATATCAATACGAATGTCCTAAAGTGTTTCTTATTGGTATGGATTTTTTTGGGTTTGGGTCTAAAGATAAAGAACAAAACGGGCTTATGAACAACCTTTACGAAGGTATGAAGCACTATGCTAAAAAACCAGAAGAAGAAAACACTAAAAACGGAGCTCCTACATATCGTAACTGGCAACGTCGATATCAATGGATTTTAAAACGTTTTCCTAACACCCATTTTTATCATGTTAATCCTTTTGAGAGTAAATCACCAGAACGTTTAAGAGGTTTTGATAATTTTCATCAAATTACTTTTGAAAATTTGATTGATCATCTAAAAAATGACGCTGAGTTAGTTGATATTTTAGAAAAGACAGAAGAAGATATAACCTTAGCAAAAACAGTAAATGAAGATGATATTAGAGCTTGTCTAGAGCGTCAATTAGCAGGTCAAGAAAATTGTATATATCCTGACCTGTTAGACCCACAAGATGTACTTAATATTAGAGTAGAGTGTAATAAAGAGTATGAAAAAATTCTTAAAAAGAAAGGTGAAGTGGAAGGGTTTGAGTTAGGTATTAAAGTTGCAGATTTTGACATTAAAGTACCTCCATGTTTAGTAAGAGAAGGTAGTATAGTTAGAGTTGGTACCGTTAACGAAGTAGAAAAAACTTTTAATCAAGAACATATTATTAGAACTCAACTGGCTAGCCAATCAGAAGTTATGCAACCTAAATTTAATTTAGATATTAAATTAGGTGGTAAAAACAAAGCAAAAAACCCGGGCTTGGATTTACCTCCTCCACCACCCCCTCCGGGAATGGATCTACCACCTCCGCCTCCGCCACCTTCTTTATAAATAACTTATGTTTTTAAGTTTACTTGTTTTAACTACGGCTTTAGCGATATCAGGAATCGCTGCATATTATTCTATTATAGGGTTAGCTGCTATATTTGCAGCTGCAGCAGTGCCTGTTATAATTATGGGATCAGTTTTAGAAGTTGGCAAACTTGTTACAGTTACATACTTACATAGACACTGGAAAAAAGCTCCTAAGCTTCTTAAAAGTTATCTTGTTATCGCTGTTCTTGTCCTCATGTTCATCACAAGTATGGGTATCTTTGGATTCCTTTCCCGTGCTCACATTGAGCAAACAACAATCGCAGGAGACAACACACTCAGAATCGAACGATTGGTTAGCCAAGTTAAAAGAGAACAAAGAACAATTACAGATGCTGAACAAGTACTTTCCCAACTTGACCAAGCCGTCAATGTGCTTCTTGAGTACGACAGAGTTCGAGGCAAAGATGGTGCAATTGCTACTAGAGAGAAACAAAAACCTGAGCGAGAAGAATTATCTAGAATTATCCAAGGTGCTGAGAACAGAATTCAAGAATTGCAAGAACAACAACTAGTTTTAGAAAAAGAACAAATTCAATTAGAAGCTGAAGTAGGACCTATCAAATATATTGCTGAATTTGTTTATGGTGAAAAAGCTGATAGGTCTTTATTAGAAGAAGCTGTTAGATGGGTCATTGTTATTATTGTTGCAGTGTTTGATCCATTAGCTGTTGCATTATTAGTTGCGTGGAATGATTTACAAATGCGAGTAACCCCTACACCCCCAGTTATTAGAACTCCTAACCCTCCACCTCGTCCTAAACCAAAACCTAAACCTGATGTTCCTACTAAAGAAGAGTTAGAACAGATGTCTAAAAAAGGTTATATTTGGGATGCTGAAACATTATCTTACAAAAGAATAAAAGCAGGCGCTACATCCTGAATCTATAAATACTATAGGCAGCGTGGGGCAACAACCCTTACATTTACATTTTGAATGCGATACTCTATATTACCACTAACGGAGGTAATCATATGGCAGTGGCAGAAATACTTGCGGGTATCGCGCTAGTAAAATCTAGCGTTGATTTTATAAAATCAAATATTAATACAGCAAAAGACATTGGCGAAATTGCCGGTGCTATTGATGGTTTGTTTAAAGGTACTGAAGAATGTCAGAAAGCCAGAAACAAAAAGTCTAGACCAAGTTTGGGTGATCAATTTGGCATACAATCTGTTGCGCAAGAAATTATAGATGCTAAACTTGCAGAAGAGAAAATGCAAGAGATGAGAAATCTAGTTGATATGCGTTTTGGTCCAGGTACATGGCAAGGTATTTTAGATGAAAGACAAAAAAGAATAGCAGAAGCAAAAGAAGCAGCAAGATTAGCTAAAATTAAAAAACGGCAAGAAGAAGAAGAGTTCTGGGAACAGATGAAAATGTTAGCTATAATAGGTGGTGTGGTTATTATAGGTGGTGGCGCATTTATAGCGATGTTAGCAATGGTTTAAGTGTTTCAGTTTATGGTAATATTGTTTTTATCGATAATGATTGGTTCTATTTTCATCTTTGCATGGATGTATGAAAGATCTATTGAAGAACCTGTAATTGAAAAAGATTATTTAGATAAAAAAATATTAGATATTAAAACTAGAATTGAACATCAAAAAGAATTAATGATCAAAAAAGAATATGGACTTGATTGATGTATTTAGCTTTAGTACTTGCTTGTTGGTATTCTGATCCTAATTACTGTAGAGTGTTAGAAGATCAAAGAGGTCCATATGAAACTTATGAAAGATGTCAAGTAAGAGCTTTAGAGATGTCTGAAGCTGTTCATATTCATATGCAAGGCTATAAAGCAGTTCAATGGAAATGCAAAGCAGTTCCTAAAGGGTTTTTAACCGCTCCTTGGTGATATAAATAGTTAGTCATGGCATTAACTAAAACACGTAGAATTGGTAAAATAATAAACGCAAATAAAAAATATTTAGCGTTTGATTCTGATCAAATTGATAGTTCTTTTACTAAAGGTAATACCGGTGGTGGTGGCATTATTGCTATTTACAGTAGTACGGATGATTTACCCGTTAGTTCAACTATAGGTAACAAAGCTCTAGTAACAGGAAATAATACATTATACATTTATAGCAATGGTTGGTATAAAATTGCATTAATTAACAGTTTTAACCCGCAATGGATTACACAACCGGATGGATCTTATTCTCTTGCTATTGATGGTTCAACAACCACTATTACCGTACTTGCAAATGACAGTGATGATGTTCCCATTACATATACGGCAGTCACTGATTCTAATTTTGATTCATTTGCTACTATTACACATGATAGTGATAAACATAATGTATGGACAGTAACACCTACAGCATCAACAGGTTCTTATTCTGGTTCAGTTACATTCAAAGCATCTGATGGAGTTAATTTAGTACAAGCAGTTTCTAGCTTTTCAGTATCTTTTACTGTTGAAGGTTCAGCTAACACTAGATTTTATTTGTATACTGACAGTGATGGCGAAACATCTGCTACAGATGAAACAGGTACAGTAACAACTGGCTCTGGTGGCAGTGGTTATTATCTTTATGCAGATTCACCTTATAGACCTAATGATTACAGTGTTGAAATCCCTGGTTCCGGAACAGATTATTTTGTTATTGATTCACCAACAACAGATTTGAGTTTTGGTACAGGTGATTTTTGTATAGAAATGTGGATTCAGCCTTTCGACAAAGGACAATTTTTTCTAGCTGATTTTCGTCCGGACGAAACTAATAGTAATACAATAGGTAATTTCCAAATTAATAGTGGTGTTGTTTACTGTTATATAAACACCGTTTTAATTACATCAACTGCAGATTTAATATCAGCATTTACATGGCATCACATAGCACTGAGTAGAACCGGTACATCTCTATCCATTTATATTAATGGTAATAGAGCTTCTACAGCAACTAACTCTACTGATTTAGGAGTAGGTAAATTTAGAATATTTAAAGCTGCTTTTGCTAGTGGTGGTGTAAAAGATGGTGGCGGTTGTTATATTAGGGATTACAAAGTTACCAAAGGTAGAGGAATTTACTCAGGTACATCTTATACTGTACCTACTTCTGCAGCTGTAGAAGATTCAGATACAGCATTATTATTATGGAATGGTGGAGCACAAACCCCTGTACATTTAGATAGAACTGGCAAGCAAACTTTAACAGTAACAGGGTTTTTCAAGACTAGTCTTATAGCTCCCTTTGATCAACCAAAATACAATGTTAGTGAACATGGTGGTAGTATAAGATTTTTTAAAAATGGAGCTTTAGGTTTTTCTAACGACAGTTTATTTAGATTTGGTTCTAATTCTGGTACTATTGCTTGTTGGGTAAAAATTGTAGGTGAAGGTTACAGTAATGGTGCATTTAATGGAGGAACTATTTTTGGTAATTTTTCTGGAAATAGCACTGCTAATTTTATGGCTGAAAGATTTGATATAACCGGCACAGATAATCTACGTTTTACTACTAACTTGACTGATGCTAGTAGTAATTATACTACTTTAACAGCAACTGATGCTATTAACCCGGGTGTTTGGAACTGGGTTGTTTTTGTAAAAGATGGTGATTATTGGAGCTTATATTCTAATGGTAATTTAGTTGCAGGTCCAGAAAATAAAGGTAACACTACAGTTAAAACAAACAGCCATGCTATGTTAGGGGGTAACTGGGGTTCGAGTACAGTTCATAGAGTAGCTTTAGATGGTTTAATTTCTGACTTTACTGTTATTTCAAGAGCAATGGATTCTGATTTTGCTACTACTGTTCCTACATCACCACAAACAGCAGATTCAGATGCCGTAGTTTTAATTGGCCGCAAACCTTCCGATTTAGTGGACACATATTCATATGGTTACTGGGGAATGGCAGGTAACGCATCACTAAGTACAACTCAACAAAAGTTTACAGACATAAAGTCAATATATTTTGATGGAAACAACGATTATCTTTATGCACCGAGTTATAATTATATGAAAATTGGAACTGAAGATTTTTGTATAGAACATTGGACATATGTCCTTGACTTATCAGTTCACAGATGGCTTACTAGAGTTGGAAGTTGGAATACAGGAAACAATAGAGGTTTTCGTGTAAGAATACTTACTGATGGGTCAATAAGAATATCAGCTTCTACCGGAACTTGGAATTCATATCCAACTTTAAGAACTTCTTCAACTGGGTTGATTACAACAAACACTTGGCACCATATAGCCATGTGTAGGTACCAGGGCGTGATGAGATTATTTGTAGACGGAATAGAAGATTCTGATTATACTTTTAATCACACAGCAAGTTTAGATCAGATAGGTCAAAGTAGCGGTAGTAGAACTGATTATGCCCATTTTGGAGTTTATTATGCAGATAACTCTTTAATGACTGGTAGTTTTTACGGTTACATTCAAGACTATAGATTTAGTAGAGGTGGGTCGCCTTATAAAACTGCTAACTTTACCCCTCCAACAGAACCATTAGGTGGATAATAAATAAATTATGCCAATAACTAAAAGTAGACAAATAGCAAAATTACTTAAACTTGACGGTACTGTCAAAGATAGTTTATATGATTCTGATGCCATTGTAACTTCAGCTCAGTTAGGGGTTGCAGCTGCTGCAGGAACAACTGTATACAGTTCAGCTGATACTCTACCAACATCAGCAACTAACGGTGATCAGGCTCTTGTATCTTCTACCAACAGACTTTACATTTATTCAAACGGTGGATGGTATAACATTGCATTAATTAATAATAACCCTTATTGGATTACAGAAGCTAATTCTTCTTACGAATTAAGCAGAACAGGTGCTGCCACTACTATAACATTGTTAGCACAAGACAGTGACGGTATTAACGTTGTTTATACAGCAACTGCTGATAGCGATTTTAATCAAATAGCTACAGTGAGTAAAGACTCAGATAATGGAAGAACATTTACTATTATTCCAACTGACAGTGAAAATGGTACAGCTATAGCTGGTACTGGTACTGTTACTTTTAGAGCATCTGACGGTGTTAATTTGGTTTCAACTTTAAGTACGTTTACCATAGTTTTTCAAATTTCAAATTCAAATTATACTACATTACTGTTGAAAAATGAAGAAACATCAGATAACCAAGTTGATGCATCAAGCAGTGCGCGAACAATTACTGAGAACGGCGACGTAACATCAACTGCATTTACACCATATCATCCTGGTGGTTATAGTACATATCTTGACGGTACATCAAATGCTAATATACAAGTTAAAGGTGAATCTACACTTGCTGTTGGTACTGGTAATTTTTCTGTTAGTTGTTGGTATAAATCTGACGGTGCATTGGTTAGTACTGTACTAGCATCGTCAGTTGCTACAGCAGTTTCAGGAGTAGCATCACAACTTTACTGGAATATATCCGTACAAAGTAATGGTGCATTATTTTTCCAAACAAGAAGTTCTGCAAACAGCGGTCTACAATACTGGGGTAAATCTGCCGCTGGTCTTATCACCGCAAATACTTGGCATCACCTTGTCTTCGCAAGAATTGGCGGTGTTCATTATTGTGCTGTAGATGGTGTAGAAGATACTACAGTCGATCAAGATACAGCAACTATTAATATAACTACACAAGAACTTGCTATTGGTCTTTCTAATATTACTGATTATGAATCATACGGAACAGGATATATAAGAGACTTTAATTTCTGTACCGGTGGAGTAGAATATGACCTTTCAGCCGGTAATTATACTGTACCTAATGAACCTATAAGTCCTCATGCTAATACAAAATTTTTACTCGGTGGTTTGCCATATATTACAGATACATCAGCAAGTCCACTTACAATAGATATTATTGGATCTGCAATAAAAACTGTTCGCGTTGGCCCATACGTTTACTCACCTTACAATAAAGCAGATTATGGTGGTTCTGTGTACTTTGATGGTACCGGAGATTACTTATCTGCTTCTAATAGCACAGATTTTGATATTGCTGGTGATTTATCTTGGACTATAGAAGGATGGTTTTATTGGAATAGTATATCAGGTGAACAAACACTAATTGAAAAATTCACCGGAGGTACTGGACCAGGTTGGACTTTATATATACATAGTGGCGCAAATATAGGTTTTTATAGTGGATCCAATGGAGCATTTAATAATGCCATAGACACTGTAACAACCGGTCAGTGGTATCATGTAGCCGTTTCTAGAGACGCAACAACGGACAAAACTCGAGCTTTTGTTAATGGACAATTAAAAGTAGACAGTACATATTCTGTTGGAAATAATTCAAGTGGAAATTTATATATTGGAACTAGGAATGGTTCTGCAAATTATATGAATGGATATGTATCAGATGTTAGAGTAATAAACGGAACTGCTTTATATACAGCAGACTTTACTCCGCCAACTGCACCATTAACTGCAATTACAAATACACAATTACTTACTTGTACAAATAAGAATGATATTTGGGATGCAGCTAGTGGTATAGGATTATCAAAGAGTGGTAATGTAACTGGTGGTG
>Ga0070746_10002271_pt1 | contig 11409 bp, 25 predicted proteins | sample VirMetDEL_Mar_21_FD_77016 | JGI IMG/M metagenome (GOLD analysis project Ga0070746, IMG submission 77016) | Aqueous microbial communities from the Delaware River and Bay under freshwater to marine salinity gradient to study organic matter... | ecosystem: Environmental > Aquatic > Marine >... | reverse complement strand
TTGAAAGGTGGGGGATTTCTCCCCCACCAGTATAATTAGGCACTATAACCTTGAGCACCGAATAGAGCGGCTTGACCAGCTGCGATCACAGCTTTTGATGGTGTACCTACTCTGTATGAAACACCTGTAGATGTTCTATTTTCATAGATCATCATACCTTCGTTTCTTAATTTACCAACCATTTTAGCTGGTGATTTAAGGTCGAAAGTGCTTCTTAGTGATTTCCAAGTAACATTTTTACCTGTTGAGAAAAGATTTCTTACCTTTTCAGTTTTTGATAGTTTAGCTCTTGCCATAACATTATCTCCTTTATTATTAAATAAAAAATTAAACATTGTGTTTAACTCCTTTCACATTTACTATTTTACAACCTGTTAAGGCGATTCCTATGGAATTCATTTGCCTTCGTGTGGATCAAAATCAGGAATAAATTCGATACCACCTGCATTGAGTTCATCTGATACATCTTCACTCAAAGGTTTATTTTTAGGTTTATAACCAAAAGCGTCATAATTAATTGTAGCAACTTGATTGCCTTGGCTGTTTTCTTTTATAACCACGGACTTATCTACCATTTTTTGTACAATATGATTTAAATTAAAATCTCTTTTTACTAAACTCCTTAATACATCAATTAGAAAAGCAAAGTCTTTTGTAAATTCTACTGTATGTGTTTTCATAGCTAAACCAGAAAATTCTTTAATAAGTTTTAATGCCAATTCGTCAACGACTTGTTCAGTAAATTTTTTTGTTTGATCTTTCTTAACTCTTCTTGCATAATCAGTTTGTTTAGGACCTATGTTATTTTTATCCTTAACCCGATTAAAAGGAAACAATAAAATTTTTTCATCATCTGACACTAAATTATCTCACCCTTAAAATTTACTTTACCTTTATCGGTAAAATGTTCTACTAATTGATTATATCCACCAATTAATTGATTATCAATCATAACCTGAGGCATAGTTCTAACTTTTTTACCAACTGCTTCATACAATTCTTCTGGTGAATTAAAATCTTTACCAAACATTTTTTCTTCGTATTCAAGGCCAAGTTTCTTAACTAAATCTTTGGCCTTGGTACAATAGACACAATTTGGTTTACTGTATATTACTATCATCTTTTTCATTTGTTAATAAGTTTTTGTAAGCTATATTAGCTTTTTCTTTTACATTATAGGCATCAACAGCTTCTGCAATTGTGTAATTATACATTTTATTATATTCGCCTAATGGTAATCTCAAACCAATCCACGCTCTATAATACTTTTGATTTGTTATAGTTACATCTTTAGCAAATATTTCATAACCTCTTACTGGTGTATCTTTAATTAAATTTACAATTGTAGATTCTACCTCAGATACAGTTGTTTTATTATGTGTTTTACCCAATTCAGTAATAAACTGTTTTGATGATTTATTCATTTCGCCTTTGATAATATCGGCCATTTCTGCTTTTGCTATCATCATTGCCTTTTCAATTGACAACGATAAGTCTGGCGAAACAGCTGTACCAACACCAAAGATACACATTTTATCTTTGTTTTTACCAAAAGTAGGCGTATCACAAGCCTGTTTTTCTGAGAAGTCTGCCATATACCACTTTGGTACTTCATTCAGTATCTTACCATTCTCAGATTTCATCTTATAAGTTGAAGAACAATTAGCTAACAATAAACTAACTGCACCAATACCTACAAGTTTCAATACATTATTCATAATTTTTAACCTCACTCTGTACATTATATACTATTTGTTGTAAAAAGTCAAGCCCTTTTGTTACAGCCATAAAAAAACCATCACTTGACCAACCAAATATAATAATTAGAAGAAGTGAGATTATGATTAAGTTTTTAATCATTTTTGCACTCTCCAATCACCGTCCTTGTTTAAACATACCTTTCCGAACGATTTAAAGATATGGTCAGGTCTACTATAGAACCTGCAATATTCTGGAGTTGATACATCTCTATAATAAAATTGAGCAAACATTTCCCAATAACTTGGTCCGTCTACCTTTTTTCTACCGTCAGCACACTCCAAAATTTCTTCTTTTACAATATTCTCACCTTTTTGTTTGATAACCACTTTGACATAACAGTATTGGTCACTAGCGTTTTTAGGTTCGATAGTTGTAATTTTATCATAATATACATTATCATCATTTTCAATTGCGTCAATCTTTTGTAATACTTCATATACTTTTTCTTCGGTAGATTTTTCTTTTGTTTCTGCTACTGTAGAGAGTAATATAGATAAAACAAATCCTATAATAGCAACTACTCCAACATACACTCCGACTAAAAAAAGTCCTCTTAAATATTCTATTATGGTTTTATTATACATACGCCCTTAATTTTTCAATACTATCTTTTATATTATGTATCTGGTCGTCAATATCTTCAATCTTACTCCAGTTCATAGTATATTGTTTTTCTTCTTCTAATTCTTTTATTTCTTCTTTTAAATTAGAAATTTTATTATTTACGTCTTCTTTTGTCATAATTTCACCTCATCTAAACTTTCACCGATATTACCAGTTAAAAAATAGTTTGCACCAATAACCACTCTATCATCATCTAATAAATTTTCAGATGACTCGTGAGCTATCCAACCAGGAAATATTGCTAAATCACCTGTTTTTGTTGATATTGTCCACATTCTACTATTATATTCATTATATTTTTTAACGTTATATGAAAAATTAAATCCTTCTTGTAATCCTGATCTTTCTTTTGTAAGAATTAAATTGCCAGATATACAATAAACATAAAATACAACAGACACAAGAGCGCCTGGATGATTATGATTATGGTGGTTTTGACCCTTTTTACTTAATGCAATCCAACTATTTGTATATTTGATTTCATCATCAATCATTAAAGTATTTTTTACATAATTACTAGCAGCTTCATACATTTTACTTTTTAAATTACTAAAAATTGGATCAGATAATACATCAATATTTGTTGATATTGAATTGCTTTTACTAGTATCAGTTACATATTCTGATATTTTAGAAAATTGCTCTTCACTTGTATTGTGAAATAAAGGTACAATTTCTAAGGGTGGTGTGGCAAAAATATCAATTTTAGGCATTAGTTTTTTTCAATCCATTGTCCGTCTGGCATTTGACAAGCAGTACCAAAGTATGTGTTTCTATTAACACCACCAACACCTAACAAAGGCCATTGATTAGTAATATCAACAGTAGCTTCATAATCTTTACATTTAAAATCTTCTACAAGGTAAGTTGAATATGTTTTAATAATACCACTATTACCTGTTTTTTCATTGTACCAATTTGTATAACTAGATGATGTCCCTTTATTTAAATGGTCAACAAAGACGGCATTGTGAGCATCATAATCTGAATTATACATTACTTCGGCACCAACATAAGCACCTGCTAAAGCACAAGTAGCTATTGCATATGGGTTATCAACACCCATAGCAACACAAGAACCTGTGGTAGTTGTTGCTCCCAATACAGAACCAAATTGTGTTCGACTTGTATTAGAGCAATTTACCACAAGTAAAAATGAAAAAAGAATTAGAAATATTTTACTGGTCTTTACCATCAAAATCCTCAAGTTCAGATTCCATTTTCTTAGCCATATAAGATTTACCAAACACTTTCATATAAAAATGGTCACGTGGATTTGGTGACTCATATGCTAATTTTAGATTTTCAAAATTAATATCAACATTTTCATAAACTTCAGGTTGTTTAGATTTTAGTTCGATATGGTCTTTGAAAAATTGAATACGATTTGTATGAATATCGTTTAATTTATCATCATACGATTTCTTTTTAGAAAGTTTAATATCTTTCTGTTTTGCAATATCAAATTCCTTAAAAAGATTATCTTGGTCGTATCTGAATTGTGTAGAGTTAGTTTGCATAGTTAGTCCTTTCATTAGTTAATTGTATTAATCCTATCATATCGATTCGTATTTGGCAACCATTAATTTTATCAATAAAATCAATGTTTTTAAGAGAACAAAACACGAACATTATTTAATTTTTTTATAATTTCCTTTATCTTGCGATAAAAGATAACAATCTGATTGTATTTGAGCTATCATATTATCTATTTCCGAATCGTTAGCTTTGTTAACACCATATTTCATATCACGTAATTTATCTGACATAGTTTTTATAGCATCTATCTTATCACAAAACTCACTTATCTTATGTAACATTAAACTTTCCTCCCAGCTGTTTTAATATCTTCTTTTGCAACTACCATATAAGGGCCTTTGTTATAAGCTGGTGCAATAGAATATTGACTACTGATTTGTAATCTTTCTTGCTTTTCTTTCCAACTAATTTGTTTACCATTACCCATAATTGGCATTGATGATGGTTTTGGTTGTATTTCTTGTTTTGGTCTGTTTTCGTTTACCAATATATTTGAAGTTTGTCTTTTGGCAATAATGACCTTCCCATTTTCATTGCACTGAATACCTTTTGATCTCAACCACTTGATATACTTTTTCAAAGCAAGTAAATATGATTGTGTGGGTTTTTTATTTCTAAGTCTTCTAATTGCACCACTAGAATTATTTGTATAGATAATTGCCATATTCTTTATAATACTATAAATCGTTAATTTTGTCAAGCCTTGTAAAAACCATTGATTTTACTGCTTTTTGAAGAAAAAAAAGCGTCTAGGATGCACGTGGAGTAGCGAATCGTAGCTGTTCTAAGGTCTAAGTACACCTATTTTTCACTGCTTTCCAACTGAATTGCCATATCTATATTAGATTGTGTTTCAGCCCATTTATCAAACTCGTCAACTTCCTTTTGAAGTTTATCTCTATAGGTAATTAATGTGTCTTTTGCACTATCAGTATTACCACTATCAATTTGATCTAACGCCAAATTAAGGATATCAATCGTTGCTATTTCATTAATCATTTACGGCACTCCCTTCTACTTTTTCAATTTCATCAAAATAACACCAGTACGTACCTTTTGTAGGGCTGTCACCTGTACCAGTGAAAGATATTGCACCGACATAATTTAAATCAGTGTCATAAGTTTTAGCAGATAGAGAAGTTTCATTCTCAGCTGCTATATCTGTTTTTTCGGTAGCGATACCAATATTGATAATAGTACCCTCTCTACCGTTTTTGGTGTAAACATAATCACCTGTATTAATAATCATAATATAGTCCTTTCTACTATTGTTGATTTTCGTCTTCACTACTCATCAATAAAATGACGTAGTGAATTGCTTTTAATAAATCTTTACGGTTCTTACCGCCTTTTTTACCATATCTACAAAGATATTTGATAGCATTGGCGTGGCAAAAATCCTTGTCAATACCTAATTGTCTTAACATATCTTGTACTTGGAAACCATCTTTATTGGTACTATAGTGTTCACCATACGTACCTATAATGTAGTTTGATATTTCATTTATTATTTTATCTTCATTATATTTCATAATATCTCCTTAATTTAATGTTTTATTTTTAAGAGCTGCGTTATTTTCATCTACGAATAACATCAGATCATCTAGTATCACTGGATAATTTATATCTTCCCAAATCATACCACCAAAACCTTTTGCAAATTGACTTAATGCTTCATTAAAGTATTCTGCAACGGTATCAGGTTTAGTTTCAATTTGAACGCCTTTATCTAATTCAATAATTCTACCCTCGGTATAATCTTTATATGCACTTTTAGCTTGATCTATAAGTATATCTCTAAACTTACTAGGTTCATAATGTTCTTTTTTAAAATTAGCATAATCTAACATATTCATCTTACAGTGTTCTCCTTAATAACTTGTTGTGTTAATTCTTTATCAAAATCGTATTTAAAAAATTGTCTATTATATAATTGACCATAATCATTAAATAAATGACCATCATCACTATAACCAGAAAGATCATATACATCACCATATGTTCTATAGTATTCATCACCACTAATCAATTCAACTTTACTTGTACCTGTAAAGTTTGAGGCAGTTTCGGTATAATTTTCATCACACCATTTTTTTACCTTTTCTTTAAACTTCTCGTTATTTAATCTATTCAACTGAGATAACGGTACATTTCTAAAAATAGTATGATAACTAAAAAACCAAGGATCGTACTTTTCTGTACTATCGTTATATTCTCTAGCGTAAACTAAATGTATTGTACCTTGTTTTGTCATTATTTACTTAAATCCTCAATTGCATAAGTTAAGTATTCTTCAGCATCCATTTCATCATTGATACCAATTAATTCTAAGTTAGCAACATTACCAACTTCTTTTACAGCTTGTTTAAGATCAATTAGACCTTTTACAACTTTCATTGCGATTTCATCAACGTTTTTTTCGGCTTCGTCCCAAAAGTATTGCATTGTTTTAGACATAGTGTATATTCTCCTTTGTTTGATTCGTTACTATTATACCAAATAATTGAAGTAAAGTCAAGTAATTTCTTTTTCTTGCCTCATCAATTCTTTGTTTTAATGTTTTGTTTTTCATAATATACATATAATATACCAGAAAAAAGCGCCAAAGTCAACAGTTATTTTAAGTTTTTTTAAAGAAAAAACCCTTATTTTTCAACGTTTTATAAGGGTGCGACAGAATTGACCAGCAAGGAGATGTTACTTCCAGTTGTTTTTTACCCATTCCTTGTCTGATTCGTGTGGATTAGGGTTACCGTGGAAGATAGTTATCTTAGATGTAGGTGATTTTTCAAATGTCCACTTCGTTTTAGAGAATCTGGTTTGACTACGGTCTAGCCATTTATAAGATTGTGTCCACTCGTCTGGAAATATTTTGAGATTTTTATCATCTTCCATTATCTTAGTTACTACGTTTTGGTCACCTTGCATTTTCTTATACTTAGATTGGTTATCATAAAATTGTTTCCATATTTTTTCTGCTGTTTTATTATTCCATTTCATTACACTAGAATTATAAAACTTTTTAGGTTGACCAAAATCTCTTATGATACCAAAAGTATCTGTATCACCAAACGTAACAAAACAATCTATATTATCGGTTATTACCACATCTAAATCTAAATAAAAATTTATACCTTCTAAACCTGTTTCAGGATTAAATAGTTGTAATTTATTCCACCAACCTTGTAAATTATGTTTATTAAATTTTCTAAATTCAATATCACCCTCTACTTGTTTATGTATCTTAACGTGGTCTGTAAAACAAATAAATTTATAAGGCACAGTCAAATGCCTCTTTATCATATTATATAAATGTTGTACATAGACAACTCTATACTTGTTACCATAAATTACACAACAAAAGTTTATCATACAATCTGTTTAGTTATAAATTTATATGCCGTTCCATTCTCTATTTCTGATAGGGTAAATTGATTGTCTGCCACCATTTTTAACCACTCATTCATAGTTTTTCTACCTGGTCTCATAGGTTTATTAATTTTACTAATGTCTTGTGTACATATAAATGAGCAGATATTTCTTTGATGTACTATAGCAGGTACTTTATTCATTACAGCGTCAATAGCTGATAATGACATATTAGTTACTAAACAATGAGCATCTTTTAAATCATCTTTTATATCTGTTCCCCACCATTCGTTACCTGGTCTTGGTTTGTTTCTTACTTTAATAGGTCTATCAGTATATTTTCTAATTTCTTCACCTACTTGTTTTATCCAATCTTCTTGTGATATACCATTTATATGATATGTTACTGTCGGTGATGATGGTGCAAGTAAAACATAATTGGTTTCACCTGTATTCCACCCTTTAAATTCTGTATCAATACCTTTACTTGATAATTGATTTAATCTGCTACCATCACCCACTCTTGCTTGAATTGTATGAATATTACCTTTACATATTCTAAAGTAAGTTTTATCATAATCTAAAATTTTAGGTATAGGATATCTCGTTATCTGTTCAGTTAAATAACCTACATCTACCATAAACCAATCTATATTTTTTTCATTTAACTCTGCAATTTGTTTAGTATTATCACCACCTAATCCCCAAAAAAAGTGTACTTCTCTGTCTTCATATTTCCACCCCTTTTCAATAGCAGGCATTATTTGATGAGATAAACAATCTTTCCAGCTCATTTTGTGTGTAACTATCATTGTAAATTATCTATAAGACTTTTTGCCTTCCCATTTGTCATTTCATCTTTTGTAAATTGGCAACATATTAAACTGCCAAACCAATCTTCCACTTCATCATTTGAGGGTCGATAAGGGTTTTCTATTTCTGATAGATCAGTTTTTGACACAGGTAAAGCACAAGATATGTCTTCACAAAAAGAAGGTATACCCCTCTTAATAGCATCTATAACTGCTGTTGTCTGTGATGATACCACACAATATGTCTTTTTAAATAAACTATCTAAACTTACTGTTTTATCTTCTTTTCTTTTTACTATAATATTTCTATCTGTATGTTTTATTAATTCATTTTTAGTTTTATTAATCCACTCATCTGGAGATCCATAGTTATATAATCGACATACAGCTTCCGTAGGTGGTAATATCAAAATATTTTCACCGTCCTTATAATGTGTAACATTTATACCAAAATCTTTTTTATGTTTAACACTCTCTACACGTCTTTTTGTTTCTCTTATGTTTCTCCAATTAATTAATTTAGTAACACTTTCTTTATTTTTAGTTATGCGATAGTATGCTTCTCTTATGTCTGGATTAGGTCTGTGTTGAATTGCTTTAAAAACATAAGCGTGGTCAAAATAGTAATAAGGTATATTATGTTCATTACAATCCCATATTATTTGTTCAGTACCTCTAAGACAACCAAAAACAACAGCTGGTGTTTTTTTCTGTAACCACTCTTCTCTATCAAAAGTTGGCCAGTATGTTGTTTTCATAGGACCTACTTGTGCTAGTTTACTATGAAAATCACCACCAGCTCTATCGACAAATTTTTTTATAATTTTGTCTGTAACATCTCTACTTCCAAAACCAATCATTATCTCATTTGCGTTTCTGTTGTTTCCCAAAATAATTTAAACCATTCGTCTGCATAATCAACATTCTCATATGATTTAAACCAAGGACCACCCTCTGTAAAGTGTATATTCTTTGCTTCAGGTTTATAATCATATTCACCTACTAACCAGTTCCAATCTAATGGTAAATCACCTATGAGTTCATCACTTTCTAACCATTTAAATTGATGTAGTTCTAAACCACTTGCCTTATTTACATAGTCTGGTGTAAGTTGAGTACACTTCTTGCAATTCATTAACATAAAACTAGACCAATTTTTCTTTTCATATTTTGTTTGTACTTGACCTAAAAATTTTGTATCTGTTTTAGGTTCATAATCGTGTTTACAAACTTGCACGGCATATCTATCATCTCTTAATCGCCATAGTTCGTTAATGTCTGTTCTCATCATCATATCACAATCCATAAACAATGCCCATCCTTGGTAATTCATCAAGTGGGGGATAATAAATCGACTAAAAGAAAATTCAGTTGAAGAGAGATTATTTCTTTCTCTAACAAAATCATCTTTTATATTGTTTAAATAAATTGGTGTTATTGCCACTGGCTTGGTACTGTTTTTTAATATACTATAAGACAATACATTAAAAGCAGATTTTTCTTTACTATCGTATCCTATAAAAATGTTTATCATATCTTTAACTCTGGACTCCTTAATAACTTCTTACGTTTAGGACCTTTGATATGGTCATATACTGTTCCCAATATCGACCTTGCTTGTACGTGACCAGGTCTTCCGTCACCTATATTATGATTTTTTGTACCTCTTTTTTCAAATTCTTTTCTAACATAATCCCATATAAAACTATCGTGTTTCTCTATCAATTCATATAATTGGTCTGTATCATACATTGATCTTACTCTACTAACATACGATTTTGTATCTTTATGTTTCATATTAAAATATAAAAAACCACATTCACTATAATTTTTACCTCTACCTAAGTAACTCATCATAGTGTCATCTCTGTGAATATGTTTTTTAATCCATTCTATATCTATTGGATTATAAAACACACTATCGGCATCAATACAAATAATACCATCATAATCTTCATTATTCATTAGGTAATCTGTGTAAGCATATACCTTGTAACAAAATCTAACGGCGTCTTGTAAAAAACCATTTGCATTATCTTCAACAGGTTTATCTTTGTTTCTTAAAACAAATTCTTCACATTCTGGCACCTCATCAAATAAACTTCTAACAATTAAACTTTGATTTGGTATATCTAACATATCTTCACTATAAACAAATAAATCAAATGGCCAGTTATAAGTTTCAAAAAACTTATGACCATATTGTTTGTAAAGTTTTTTATTTAATGTTGTTATTACTGCTATATTCATTTCTTAAATACCGTATCTTTTTTGTGTCTGCCTACTTCATTATATCCTATGTCTTCTAAAATCTTTTTTGTCTGTTTATAGTATGATATTTCTTCGTTTGTTCTAATTGGTAATTCAAGTGATAGTGTAGGATTGAATTTCTTTAAAAACTCTATTGCACCCATTAAAAATTCCTTTTCTGTACCTTGTATATCTACTTTAATTAAATCTACTGTATCAAATTCATTTATATAATCATCTAATTTTTTAATATCTATATATTCAAATTCTCCACTAGCACTTTCAAATCCTTCTATTAATGAACCACCACCCGAATTATCTATACCTTTAAATATTCTAACATTTTCAGCTTGTTCATCTGATAAACCAACTTCTTCTAAATGCCAATTTTTAAAGTTGTACATATTTCTTCTATAACATTCTATAATATCTGGTACAGGTTCAAATGCCCAAACCTTTTTAAATTTTCTACAAAAATCTTTTGACCAAAAACCTACGTTTGCACCAACATCAATTGCAACGTCAAATTTATCAACTTTACTTAAAACATAATCTCTATGTGATTGTTGATAAGTAAATTCACCATTGATTTCTTTTAACATAGAATCAAAGTGTGTATCGTAATCTGGTAAAAACCATCCTTTTACATCTTTCATTTAGGTATCTCCGTGTGTGCTATATGTTGTAGGTTATGTATTCTTCTCTTCTCGTCTTGTGATGAAAACAAATAGCCTTCAATCTGATCGTAACCATTTTCTTTTGCCCACATAACCCTTTTGTTACCTATGTGAACATAATATCCTGGTATTAAGTTTCCGTCTTTATCTTTATGGTGTGGATTTTTAGGTAAAATTCTATCTCTTACCCATTTTTGTTTGTGATCTGTTATGGCAATTGGCCATATCATTCCGTGCTTTTCAAAACTTTCATTATAACCAAACTCGTTTGATCTTTTTTCTAACCAATTGTGTGGTGGAATTGTTCTTAATGATGAAACATCAAAAGTTTGAAGTTTAAAATCAGATAGACTTTTCTGTGCTCTTAGAATTTTCAT
>Ga0070746_10002270_pt1 | contig 11410 bp, 15 predicted proteins | sample VirMetDEL_Mar_21_FD_77016 | JGI IMG/M metagenome (GOLD analysis project Ga0070746, IMG submission 77016) | Aqueous microbial communities from the Delaware River and Bay under freshwater to marine salinity gradient to study organic matter... | ecosystem: Environmental > Aquatic > Marine >... | reverse complement strand
TTAATATAAAACTACCCCACCCGAAGGTGAGGTAGTTTCGTCAAATATATAGTTTACTTCATCAACATGAAGTTGTTCGCACCTTGCACAACTAGGCAACGCTCAGACAGTAGATGGATTTCCATCGCATCAAGCGCTGAAGTAGCAGCTCCAACTGAACCAGTAACCCAAGACTTCATCTTGCGGTTGTCAGTTTGAGAAGCTCTGTAACGAACGTGTAGGAAAGGACGCTTAAGGTTCTTGCCTAACTGTTGATCATATACAGTAGATGTACCAGCTGGAATAATAACTCCACGGATAGCCTCTGAACCAGCCGCAGCGTTAATACCGCCACGTGTAGCGTGATCGTTTAAGTAACGGAAGTCAGACTTATAGAAATCGTAAGATCCACGACGGAATCCAGAGAATCCTAAGTTAAGCGCCATATCCTCATCGTTCTCAAATACTCCGTAAGAAGTACCACCAGCACCGTAAGAATTCATAGACGCAAGCATATCATCCATAGCTAAGCTAGTTGAACGATTTACAAACATCATGTTCTCTTCAATAGCACCTTGCTTATCAAACTCTGCTAGGATAGCATCAAACTCAGCTAGGTCAGTAGCAGCGTTAACGCCTGTAACTCCTGAAGTCACGTTTCCACGATCTTCAATAGCAGCGAATAAACCTTCAGTACCAGCTTGTGTTTCTGTTGTGTATCCAAGTTCACCATCAACGTTAGTCGAGTTGGAACCCTTAATAGCCTCAAGCATAGTCATCTCTAAGTAGTCGTTAAAACGAGCACGAGTATCAGCCTCAGCTTTTAGGTACCATAGGTATCCTGATTGTCCATCTTCAGCAGCTACTTCAACCCAGCCAATGCGAGAAGCATCAGAACCAGATACAGTGTAGTTGTCTTTCATAATAACAGGCTTGTTAGAGAAAGACTTGAACGTTGGTTCGTTAGCGCCTTTCGTAGTAAGTCCGTCATAGTTGTCGCCTTTCTTGTACTCAGAACCGATTACAAGTAGAGTAGCAGCGCTAGCAACTTCAGAGTGTCCAGTTAAAACATCCTCATCGTAAGCCCTAAGACCGATAGTCGCTCCATCAACCGCTACAACCATGCAACGAGAAACTTTACCAGCAGTAGCCAATAAACAAATGTCGTGATTTCTAACGCCGTGCTTTGCTATAGCGAATCCGTCGCCAGCGATGTTTCCGTCGATATCAGTAACAACGGTAAACATACCTTTTGCTCCTGACGAATCAACGTTACCATCTAAATCGATAGTACCTACTAGTGAGATATGCAACCTTGATTGCTCAGACCATACCACTTGATCAGCGGTCATAGCCTCTTCAGCCCCTACTTGCGAAAGAAATCCTGAGATAGTTCGGTTTCCGAATACTTCAGCCTCTTTCTCCATAAGGTCTGGTAAATATTGCTGTGCCCATCCTTGTCCAGATGTTCCAGCTAAATCTAAATAATTTGAAGATAACGTCTGCTGCTGTGAGCTAGGTACGCTATTCAAATTTGTTCCTGGTGTTAAAGCCATTTTTTCTTAATTTTTAATTTTTATTTTTACTTTTAATTTTGAACTTAAAAGAATCAGAATCATCACCCAGCACTCTTACTTTCATTCCACCAGCTTCAACAGTTCCATGGGAACGTCTAGCGCTAGTGTTTACGTTTTTAGCTTTTGCTACACTATCTTGTATAGCATCGGCTTTACCTTGTTCATAAAAGTGCGAAGCAATAGCATCCGCGTTCATAGCAGTGTACAGACTCTTGTGGTAACCCTTAGCATCTTCCATCATCTCCTCGTTATTCAAAAACTTTTTGATAAAGTTGTTGATGTCGCTTTGGGCTTCTTTTACTCGGCCTGTATCCTTAACATTATATCTAAATTTTTTATCCCCGACTTCATATTCAAAACCTTTGAATTTGTCGTTAAAAACCTGCTCGGTCTTCTTGTTAAATCTAGACTTCTGTTGTTGAGCTACTTTTTGTGTCTGCTCTGACTCTTTATTGTATCGATTGAAGAAATCAATTGCCTTCTGCTGCTCACCTGTGAGCTTACTTCCAGCTTTAATCTCCTCGTAATATTTAGACTTTTGCCCGTCTAAGTAGGTCTTGGCCTCAGCAACTTGCTCTTTTCGGGCCAATTTTTTACGTTTAATATCTCTCTCATCATCCATAGATTCATCGTATGAAAATTGATCTTCCAACAGGAAGTCTACTTCATCTGTAGATAAATGAGGTTTAGTTCTTTGGTAGAATTCACGTAAAGCATCTTGATCGTCAACTTGCTCAATATCTCTATTTAACTTAATGTAATCTTCAAGATCTCCACCAGTGTCTTCCATAAAGTCCACTAGCTTTTGTACGTTCTCCGGTAGCGGCTTACCAGTTTCTTCGGCTTCATCGAGTGCGTCCATAACTTCTTCTTTAGTTACGGTCTCTTCGTCAGTTACCTCTTCTAGTACTGGTACTTCTCCTTGTACTTCTCCTTGCGGTTGTACTTCTTCTTGTTCCTGTGTGGACTCGGGACTTTCATCGACTCTAACCACTCCTGTGTCGTCAATGTTGTTTTCTTCAGTTTCATTGGCGATTGGTTTGCTTAAATCTACCTTAAGCACATCTGGGTTATCTTTGCTTTCAAATTTTTCTAAATCAAGTTCGGGTTGTTCTTCCGCAACCTCTTCTACTTGTGGTGTTTCATTTTCGACCTCTTGGATTACCTCCTCAAGATCTGTTTGATTTTCTTGTTCCATGATAAAATATTATATAATTAATTAATTTCCAATTTGTGGGGTGAACTTATCCAAACCCATTCCGCCTCCTAGTATATCATTACCTGAAGACTCAAACTTTTTAGGTGCTTGCTTAGTGTTTTGTTGCTTAATATTTTCGCGCGAGTTTTTACCGGCCTCTTTCATTCCTTCCATTTTCTCATTTGACTGCCTATCTTCGTCTCTAAGCTTTTGGTTAAGATCAAATTCATACTGCATCAGCTCTTTTTTAAGAGCAACCTCTTCTCTTAAGTGCTTTAGCTTCGTGTCGGCTTTTAACGCTTCTAATTGCTGGTCGGCTTTTGACTTTGCTTCATTTTTCTGCATTTCTGCTTGTGCTGCAACTTGTTGAGCTTGAGCGTTTGCGTCTGCTTGAGCCTTTTGATTTTCTTGTTGCATTTTTTGATCACGCTCTTGCTTCTTCCTACGCTTAATCTTAAGTAGTTGGTTGGCTAGTTTTACGTTTCTAACTTCTCTTATATCTATAGCATCATCTAAATCAATTAAACCTTGAGACAATGCTGTTTGGATATTATTTTCAAGCTGTGCTTTTTCTTCTTCATCTGGCTCTAACTCTATAAATATTCCAAAATCATATAAGTACAAGTCAGACATTTCCTTTAACGTAGCAACGTTATGTGCGCCTATTGCCTGAACAAACGCGTCTGCTGTTGGTGAGTATTCTAATATATCTGATATTCTAAGTGATAACGCTTCTGCAACTTCTGAAGTCAAAAACATAGAACCAAGAAGTATGTGCCTAGTGGCTACATTAGAGTTTGCTGCAGCTAGCTTCTGTACTCCAACTAATGACTTAGGATCTGGAACACTAGCGTCTCTAGCCTCATTAAGACCCGTTACATCACGGATCATCTGTAGATAATAATTGTATGTTTGTATTAAACTACCAATTTTATCTTGACCAGCCCCATTAGATATCTGCTGAATAGGTATTTTGCCTTGATTAGGATCACCTTCTGACGTGTAGCTTCTACCGATTATACTACCAGTTTGGAAGAACATGTTAAGAGCTTCCTGTGGACTGTAGTTAGTGCCATTACCTAAATCAACTTCAGCAAGTCCATCAGCATCAAGGTAGACTCCATCAGGTACCATGCGCGACATAACTTGCTGTAGCTTTAAATGCGTCAACTGAATCATGTCAGCAAACCCAGTAATTCTATTGACTAAAGACTCAATTCTACCTTCGTACATTCTTGGAGCAACTAAAGAGTAGTTCATCTTAACTTTATTAAAGTCAGACTTACTGCGCATCATATTTTCAGCTTTACTCCACTTTAAAAGCTTGTCAGTACCAACAATCATAGCTCCTTCAAATATACACTCTACCGATCTTTGTAATCTCTTGTACCCACCTTCTTTGTCTTTAGGTGGATTAAACGTGTCTGGCTTTTCAATAGCCTTCATCCCACCAGTACCAGTCTCCTTAAGCTTATAAACATCGTTCATATGTGTTCTGTAGTTGAAATACAAAACTTGAACCTTGTTATTATCTACTTCATGTATACGTCTATTCCCTAGGTGTCTTTTAGATGTCTTCTTGCTTATTTCCTCTAAATCGTACTCTGTAAGTGTATCAAACTCTCTCGCCAATTCGTTTATAGGTATAGTTTTTACTTCACCGATATAGTATATATCTTCAAAGTATGGAGATTCTGTATGAGAGTAAACCACGTTTGCTGGATCTACGTACTCAACAGTAGCCCCATCACTCCAATTAAAATTTGTTTTAACGCACGCTAAACCTAATACTGTCAAATCATATAGCATTCTACGACGAATTAAATCATAGTTACTTCCGTTTAATAAAACGTTAATAGCCTGCTCTTCCGCTAACTCAACAGCTTGTTTATAATCAAGCTGCATATGTAATTCTAGCTCTTCTTTAGTGTCTGGTAAATCTTCTTTTTTATTATTGTAAAGATCTATGTTAAACAGCTCAATAGCTCGATCATTAAATACCTTAGCTTCCATATCTTGCAATATAGATTCCATGTACTCAGTACGCTTGCTTACACCATACTGATCTTGAGAGTATGCCTTAACGTTAAACATACGCTCTGACATACCATTTACCACTATATCGACAAACTTAGGTATAATTGGAACAGGCTTCCAATCTAAGTTTAAATACGATAAATCACCGTTAATAGATAACTCGTCTTTATATTTTTGTATAGACTGCTCTCCACGTGCATACAGTCGTAGGTTGTGGAATTTATTTTGAGTACTACGGTATCTATTATTATGAGCATCCTTGAACCACTCTGTTTCGATAGCACGCGCTACTTTAAGCCCATATTCTGAGCTCATTTTCTCTAGGTCAGAAACCGCTTGAGAAGGAAAATTTACATATACTGACTCAGCCATGCTTATTTAATTATCTGGGAGTTAAATCCCTTATTATCGTATTTTGCTATATTCAAATTCACTGGTGTTTTTTCTACTTTAGCGTTTGGTGTGTATAAGTGCCTATTGCAAGCCATGATTGCTAAACCAGAGCTTATTGAAGCATCGTGTTTAGTCCTTTTATTAATATCAAATCTTGCCCAATCGTTAAGTAAATCGTTGAAATATACTGTACCATAATTACCATCACCTAAATGACCCACGTGGGTTTGTATATACATCTCAATAGCTGCCGCGTGAGCTTGCTTAATATCTTCACTTGAGTTCGGTATACCACCAACTTCTTTTTCTGCTGTAGACATCTTCTTCCAAGTTCTATCTGGTCTATTCATACTGTAACCTCTATATCCTCTACGGCGTAAATAATACAGTAATCTTGGTTTGTTGTTCTCCGCGAGCAATGGCATCCCGTAAAATACTAACGCCATTAGAACGTCTTCAAAAAACATCTCTGCGGTTTGTGGTCTTGCTATGTATTCTAGGAAGAATGTGCTTGAAGGCGCGTCTTCCATAGAGAATTTTGTTAATCCGTGTAAAGCGCCTTTCGAACCACGACCGTCAACAGTACCACTAATGTCGTAGCTATCACAGCCAAAAGCTCCAACGTGCTCGTTGGCGGGATATTTAATTCCATTTTTTATTATTTGTTTATTCTGTAGATCACTTGGAGGAACCCAGCTTACTTTGAACCTACCTGTGGGATCTGGATGAAAAACAACCTGAGTATCTTTTATGCCATTGACCCAGCTAAAACTTCCGGTAGTAGTATTAGCATTATATCTCGTGCCCTCGTTATAGTCTATTTGTTCGTATATTTTAATTAAATTAAATATACTGTTTTTAGTCTCATCTCTAAACGCGTGCTCTTCGGTTCTAGGAAACTGACGATAAAACTCGTTCAATGCGTCTTGATCATCTCTTAAACCGTCAGCTTCATTTTCCCAGTTTGTTACTACACCTACGTCTATCAGTTCACCGTCTGGTCCCAGTCGTTCATCATCACCTGGATTATCAAAGACTGGAAGTCCGTATTCGTCAATAAATCCTTCATAGTTCCATTCCATTGGGATAAAGAGAGAATAAAGCCCAGACTTCGTTTGTCCATTAGCATTTCGTCTTGATACGTCAGAATCATTAAATAGCTTTTTAAAATTATCTCCACCCTTATCTAATGCGTTACTGGTACTACCCATCATGCACTTACCAACGATTCTACTACCTAACCTTAGACAGGTTTTAGTAACTCGCCAGTTGTTTAATATGTTATCAGGTCTCTCCCACTTACCACTCTCATCGTGAACTAGCAGGTTTAGTTTTTCACCGTCATAGCTATTGTCACCCGTGTTCTTCCAGTCGATTGTAGTGTCAAGGCCCGCTATTTCTTCAAGCCGTTCGTTACTTTGTATTTTCTTACGAGTAAATTTACTAGCTGGAACTCTATACGCAAGTTCAGATTTTGGACGATCCATACCATCTTGTATAGGTTTAAAGAAGAAAGGGTAATTTATTGATATAGGTACTACTTTATCAGTAAACATTTTCTTCGCATCGGCACCAGACTTAGACAAGATCCCATATCTACTATCACTTGATATAGTGGCTAAGTTAACTGTTTCTGCTGAACTCATAAAAGAGAATCCCGAACGACGATTCTTAAGGTAGCACATTCCGTAGCATCTCTTATCGGCTTTACAAGCCTCCCAAAATATAAAGAACAGTCTATTGGCTTCTCTGAAGTCTGGTGCACCAACGTCAATCTTGCTCCATTGCAGATACATATAATGCGTACCTGTTATCCAAGTTGGTACTCCATTATTAGTAAACCAGAACCCTTCTTCTCTTCGCTTGAATTCTTCGTCAATATAGTCGTGCCACTTTTCTTTTTGCTCGTCTGGATAATTCCTCCAGTCGAATATGTTTTTAATACGAGATAGCTCTTTAGGGTACTCTGCTTTAACCCACTTATTTTTCTCGTGTTTAAATACGTCTTTAGGTGCTTTAGGTAAAGCTATCTTAAAACCTTGTATTTCGTATATATCACCTATAACCCCATTATGCGAAAGAACCACTAAGTCGTGCTCTTTGTTATAACCATACTTCCACTTCTTACCTCTGTTAAGTCTAGTAAGAGTAGTTTTCTTTATAGGTTCAACTATCTTATATAAAGTCTGTTCGTACATTATTTAGATCTACCCTCAGCAAAACCCTTGAACACTTTTTCTTTCTTTTCTTCAGGCGCTTTACCCTCTAAAAGATTCTCTTCTTCTTGGATTCTGTTTAATATCTCGAAGGCGTCGAAGATTGCAAGCTTTTTTGTGGCAGCGGCATTTTTAAGTCTATCAGCTGATATATCATCATCTGAATCAACAATAGCTTCTTTAGCTACTTTGATTAATTCCTCAACCGCTCTGTGCCCAGCTTGGATTATATTCTTCTTCGTCTCCTTGATATTCATATTTAATTGTAATAAATTGAGATGGTATACGATATAAACGCTTACCATCAACTACGAACTCACACTCTATATTAGGTCTAAAACCTACAAGAGAGTTTAGCTCTGCTCTGCCATCAGTATGCTTAACAATACCAACTAGAGGTTTTTCTACATCAACGCTTAGTTGGCTATTGTCTTTGATAGGTTGTACAAAACAATAACCTCGTGGACACGTCCACTCTTTGCCATGCTTGTATAAAAATATCTGATCATCATTTACAAAGTATTTATTTTCTTCGTAATACGATCTGCTGTTGCGCTCTCTACCCTTTACGTCATGCCAGCGTCTAAATACATTGAAGTGAACTATAACAGTATCACCTACTTGTATTTCTGTGTCACCTAACTTTGGTACTGACACAACTTTAGCAAGTCTATTGACGTGATGGTGGTTAAATACATCCGTATTAAGTATTAACTCTTTATCGCCTACTTTAGTAGTATTGTTGTATCTTTCACCCATAGGCTCTACAACAAAGTTGTAAAGCGCTTGCATTAATACTCTAGATTATACTCAACAGATATAGCCATGTTTTTGTTAAAATCCTTCCATGGTATAACCGCCTTTTCTTTGCGAATATAAATAGAGTACTTGTCTTCCTCTTCTAATATATCACAGATAGTATGACCACCGTAAACCTCTTGCCCAACAGCGTAGTGCATAGAATCGTTTTTGTAGTCTTTACCTATAGTAATCTTACGAATCAGATGGCTCATCTTCTTTGTAGTTTATAGCACCAGTTTGAATATTAATATCCTTGGTACCATATTGTTCTTGAAACTTATTCTGCATCTCATTAAGCTTGTCGTTACCTTGAAATAAAGCGTGTAAAGCGTTGTGCTTTTGAGCTTCCATTGTTCCAATATCAAATTGCAGCTTATTGATAGCTGTAACTACATTTTGAAGAGCTTTTAGATCTTCTGCAGAGATAGCCTCTGGCTTTAGGTCTACGACCTTTTCTTTCTTTTTTCCCATAATTATATTATATTAAATTAAAATTGTTTATGATTTACACGCTGTTACAGCTGCGACTACACCGCTTCTATTTATTTCAAAACTTTGATGTAACACAAAGTTTGTTGTTTTATAGTGACCAACTTGTAGTATAAATTTTTCACTAGCTCTTTGTTTAGAATATACCTTGTCTCCAACCTGCGGTAACGCTGCACTACCGTCGTGGTAGTAAAAATTGGTGCACGCGCTTCTTGTATTAAGCGCGCAAGCCGAAGCACGCTGTGCATCGGAAGCAAGTATTTGCGTGTAGTTTTTTGCAGCTACAACTTCTTTTCTACGCTTTACTATAATAGGTTTATTCTTACCTCTAGATTGAGCAGAGCTATTAGCGTTACCTAAAGCCATTAGTGACCATAGTATATGATTATACCATCACCGTACGCATCTGTTCCAGAGGCGTCAAAGTCTGTTAACTGAACACTTGTCCACCTACCGTATATAGTTAAACCTGCTGGAAACTCTACTGTGGCAGCGATTGGGGCTGAAACTACAGCATCACCGTCATCGTCTTCTCCGTTTGCTAAAAACTGCGTTCCAGTTCCTATGAAAGACACGCCATCATCTACTGTTGCGCTTCCATTAGCTATGTACGAAGCATCAGCAATTAGCTTAGCAAATTTAACAGCCTCCAGTGTTGTTATAGCTACAATTACTTTTCCTGTTGGAGCAAAAAGCTCGGTTAGACTTTTTAAGTGACCGCTACCTAGTTGCCCAAAGTTATAAGCTGTAGCTGTTGAATTAATTCCCATTTTATTTTTTTACTTTTTCTAGTGATCTACCACCGAAGTATGCACCAATCACTGTTATTAATACTAATTGAAGAAGGTCCACATAGGAATCCTTCACGTTAAAATTGATTGCACCAGCATCAATAAAGATCAATAGCATCGTGCATACTATTAAAAACACAAGGGTTAATGGCCTTACGTTCTTTGAAAGCCATGAGTCGGATTTAAGATCTGCTTCCCACCGAGATGTAATATTCTTTTCCATCTCAACTTCGTAGTTGGCTACTAACTCTTTTATCTTTTGTTCGGCAGCTAGCTTTTCTTCTTTAGACGTAGTAAGATTATCTAGTACTCCACCTACGCCTTTAACTAGTTCAGTAGCTCCACTAGAAAATATTTTACCAAGAATATTCATATCAACCGCGCTTCTTCTGCCTATCTTCTCTCCTTTTTTCTGCTTTACTCATTGCGTTACGCCTAGCTACTTCAGCTCGATTAGCTTCCATTTTAGCGTCTCTAGCTTCTTTATTTCCAGCTGTTCGCTCTGATGCCTCACTCATCTTAGCTTCCATTTTATTATACTCTTCATTGCTCATATCCTTAATTCTTTGCTGTCTTACAAGAGCTTGGTCGCGATTTGCGTCAACGTCACCTGAAGCTGAATAACTAAGGATTTCCTCTGCTTTACGCTTTGATTCACTTTTCGTGTCATCGCCTTTTATTGGATCAGTTTCCTTAAATCCTGCCGCTTTTTTAAATGCTCCTGCTTTACCGTAAAACGTAGAGCCCTTCATGTTAAATGCCATATTATTTTTATTTTGCGAATTTTTCTACACCGCTAATACCAAATGATCCTAGAACCACCCATACAAAAGAGTTATATACAAATTCATTAATTATTAAATCTTTACCTATTGCTCCAGATACAGTATCCACAAGCATCACCAGAACCATAAGGGCAAAGGCTACAAATCCAACTATTGCTTTTTCGTTCCATTCGTTGTTATCTTTAAATATTTCAAACATTATTTCTTTTTTTGATAAGCAGCAGACTTGGGCCTACCGTCTTTAACCTTATTCTGGGCTTTGTTTGCGCGTTGCTCCCATTTTAAACTTGGGTCTCCAACTTGCTTCCAATCACCGTTAACTTTAACCGAGTCAACCCCGTCAATAGTTTTTCTGTGATATGTAGAGTTTCCGTCTCTTATAAAGTCATCACCGTAAGCTATTTTACCAGACGCAATTTCTTGAGCGTGTTTACCCTCGTGTGCTATAACCTCTTTCTCTTGCTTACTACCAGGCTTCACGCTCTTATCTATAAACACACTACCATCCATGTTAGCTTCACCTAAAACACCAGGTTCTAGATTTTTTCTAATTATGGGTGTATCTTTAGAATTTCTAATTCTTCTTGTTTCACTACCTAGTTTAAAGCCTTTTTTACTCATCGTATACAAAACATGCTTGTGATGGTTTTTGTTCCCAAGTACCATCTTCTTTTTTTCTAATAGAATAGTTCTTTAATGCCTTTCTATAAATTACGGGATCAATACCAGCGTCTTCAAGAGCGTTGCTATAAGAAGCCCTGCATTCTTCCATAGTGTTACCTACGCCCTTTACGTTGTGATAAAGTACCATCTTTTTTTATCTATCTTTATCTCGTATCATATCATCTATAGACTTGTTATAGACTTTATCTGTGTACGACTTGTTATTATAAAAAATACTTCGCTCAGAAGTTGGTATATCTTCTTCACCAAGTAGTATGCGATATATTCGTGTCACTAGCTGCGAGCATTTAAACGACGTCTTGAATACAGAGTACTTAATACTAGTTCTGTTTCTGTGTCGCCAAACCTCTATCCAGCCAGCTGATCGTAGTTTCTCCCACCTTTTCTTATCCCAAGAATATGTGTAAGCACCCTCGATAAATTCGTTTCGGGTAAATCTACCCTTGTGATCTAGATATAT
>Ga0070746_10002268_pt1 | contig 11415 bp, 25 predicted proteins | sample VirMetDEL_Mar_21_FD_77016 | JGI IMG/M metagenome (GOLD analysis project Ga0070746, IMG submission 77016) | Aqueous microbial communities from the Delaware River and Bay under freshwater to marine salinity gradient to study organic matter... | ecosystem: Environmental > Aquatic > Marine >... | reverse complement strand
CAGTCGTGATCCTTATCTTTAGCGTAGTATGACCAACCTAAAGCAAAACCTAACTGTATGCGGTTGTGTATTTCTATGTCCCACGGCATATACAAAGGTACAAAATTTTATTAGATATTTAGAGGTGTTGGGTAATACTACAGAATTTCCGTAAAAACTTGCACAGAAAAACAGATTTTTTTGGGGGTACTGGGGGTGCAATTCGTTCAAGCTTTGCCGGATTTTTTGGCTTTTTTTCTGCCCTTCTGTCCTGTCTTCTTGTCTGCCTTCCTTCCTTCCTTTGTTCGTTTGCCCAAAGTTCCAGAAGGTAAAGAGGGGGAAAGACCCTCTTTTATTACCGCCCCATTTCATTTTGAACTAAATAAATAGACAAGAAAAAAGTATTTAATTATCTGGAAATAAAGAAATTAATGAAAAATAAGTAAAATTGGATATGTTTTATTTTGTACTCTCGTAAATTAATTGTAAATTACACTGATTTTAAAACGATTATAAAACTAAATTAATATAATATGAAAGTAAAATTATTTAATAACGCTCAATCTTTAACCCTTAACGCGTTAGAAGATTTAAATGAATTTAGAGGATTAGACCCTCAAACACTTAAATTATTAGTAAAGGTGGTCGCACACTCTTTAAACCAACTGGAGAACACTCCGGAACTAAAAGAATTAAATATAAAACTAAATTAAAACGATATGAATAATAAAATAACTTTTCAAAATGAAATAAGCGTTGAATTTCCTATTAACAAAATGGGAAGTTCAGATATTGAAAGTATTGATATAGTAATCAAAGCATATAAAAAATATGCTAATGGCGAAAATATTGAATTTTCGGGCTTCAACACTCAAAGTGGCTATGTATATATAGCCCTATCAAATGGGGTGCAAATTATATCTAATTTCGGTCAAGAAGTAGAGTTTTTAATAAATGACTATCAGACCGAAGAAGAAGTATTTTTGGATACTTATACTGAAGCATTAGAATATAATATTGACAAAATAAATTAAAACGATATGAAAATTAAAACAATAGATATCAATGCAAAAAAATGGTTCGATAAAATAAATGGGAACTCCTATTTTGCTGGAACTATTACCTTAAATTATGGCATGGAAGATGAGGAAACTTTTTTAATGCCTTATCAATATGGTTATGGCTCTAGCTACGAGCAAGAAGCAAAAGCTATATTAACCCAATTTAATAAAATTAGTGGGGCTTGGTCTCAACCTTTATCAATGTATTGTAGAGAAAATAAAATAATTTATAGATCCTCGATTATTGATAAATGTAAAAAAAGAGATTTAAAAGAAATTGAAACACTTTATAATAACTAAATAAAAACAACTAAAATAATGGAAACTAAACTTAAAACATTAATACAAAAAATAAATTTGTTAAGCTACGACTACCAAAGATTAAGTAGTTCAGGACAAGAAACATATTTAGGAATTGTAAAAGAATTAAAAAAACTAATTGAATTATAATAAATTAATTGGGGGAAATAGAAAGTATAAAACGAGGTTACAAAAAAATATTGAACTGATACCTTAACCAAAAAAACCAGTATAATCTACAAATATAAAACCTTTCATTTCCTCCTTTTTTAAACCTTAAATAAAACGATATGAACACTAACTTAACAACGATTAAAACAAGTAATAAAAAATCAAGTGAATTTGCACGAAAAAAACAACCCTTTAAAGCTAGTAATTTAAATGGCGAAATACTTTTTAATAAAGATCATAATAAATATTATTATGTTATTTATTCTTACAAATGGTATCCTTTGTTTGTCTTTGACTTTGATTTAAACAGATGGTACGAAAATAAAAATAAGTATTCAGTATCAACAACAAGACAAGCAAGTAATGTTAGACCAATATTTACTCCATCAACTATGCCTAAAGAAATGTTTGAAATGTTCAAGAACTACAATTTTTAACCTTTAAAAACAACATTATGAAAAAAACTAAATACATAAGAAAAGAAAAAGATTATCATTTATTATCTTTTGAAGAATGGGAGAAAAAATACAAACCGATTGAAAAAAGTAAAGATTGGATATTTTTTGACACTCACTCGGAAGAAGATTTAAAATTTTTAAAAGAATTTCAAAAGAAAAATAGTATTTTAAATTGTTGGACTCTTGTCGATGGAGATGGCAACGAATTATACATTGACTCAGGTTGGAGACGTATTAATCGAATGGAATATATTATAACCGAAATCCCAAGAGAGTCAGAAGATATATTAGTACAAGCAGAATATTAAAACAAACACTATGAGAAAACTAACATTAAAAGAACTTGAAGAACTTAACCAAATAAATAACAATGAGATTTACAGGTTAAGAAGAATTATAACACAACAAGGAAAAGACCTAGCAAGTAAGGATAAGTTAATATCTGGACTAGCTAAACAAATTAATAACAATAATAAACAACTAATATGAAAACAATAGAAATAAAAGTTTATAAGTTCGAGGAACTAGATAAACAAACAAAGGAAAAAGTAATTGACAATTATAGAAATATAAATGTAGAGGATTTTCAATGGTACGATTGGATAAAAGATGATTTTAATAGATTGGGATTAGAGATACAAGAATTTGATTTAGGTAGAAGAAACTATGTTAAAATCTATATAAATAACTTTGAAGATACAAGTAATTACATTATTGAAGAATTTGGAGATAGTGTGGCTATCAAACAAACTGCAAAGAACTATATAAATGAATATGAAAAGATACAAGCTAATTTTAAGGAAGATGAAGATATTGAAAGAGAAGTGGAATTACTTGATGAGCAGTACGAAAAAGAATATTCAGAAGATATACTTTCTTATTTAAGATCAAGTTATGATTGGGAAATAAGTGATGAAGCTATAACAGGAACGATTGAAGCTAACGACTACGACTTTACAACAGAAGGAAAAATATATTAATTATGAAAAACAAGAAGAAACTAAGTAGAGAAAGAACTAATAAAGGAGAAAAGGTATTCCAGATGAAAGGAACTTTTGATGAGGTATGGAAAGAATATTTAAAACTAAACGAGCAACTTAAAAACATCTAAAACTATGGATTATTACGATTTACAAGACCAGATAATATTAAATTTAGCTAGAATGAACAACAAAGATTTTACTAAATTTTGTAACAAACACGACATAAAAACACCAAAAAATATGGTAGATTTTTTTGAACAAAGAGAAAGTGAAGAAGAATTGGAGAAAATATTTTATAACATCTAAAACTATGGAAGAAAAAAGAGTGTATATGATTGATACAAGCTATGATGATTTAGATATACCAAAGTTTGATACAAATAGATCAGACAATATCTTTATGGATATAGCAGAAAAACAAGGAAATGTTTATTCTCTTGGTGGATTTACTAAAGCATTTAATAGAGGAGAGATAAACACAAATACAGATATAATAAGAATAATTTAAACAACTAAAATTATGGAACAAAAAGGAATAAGAAGAATATTAGATATATATGAAAATAAAACTAAAGCTATGGACGAAAAATTAAAAGAAATGGAAGAACTAATTGAAAGATTAAGACACTATTACGAAATTGATTTAGACAACTGCGAAATGTCGCATGAAGATTGGATCAATGAACTAGCAAAAGCTATGTATTACGACAACTATAAAGAAAGCTTTATTGAGCAACACGAAGAATATTGTAAAATTATGGGGGAATAACTATGGAACGACACGACCACGAATTAAAAGAAAGAGAAAATCAAATTATTCATGTAACAAATGAATCTGGAATTGTAAGTTCATTTGAATTAAGAATTGATTTTGAATATAAAAACAAAAACTATGGTGCATATTGTACCTATGAGCCAGAGGGTAGGGGGATTTGTGATATAGGAATGTATGACTTAAGTAGTTCCAGAGATATAGAGCCACCATTATTTGATGAGCTTTACGAACAAGTAAGAGAACATTTTAGAGAACAATTTCATATAACAGAAAAAATTTTGGATTGGTAATGAAGCTGAAACTAGATATAGACAAAATGAAATACGAAACTTATTATAATTTACTTGATGAATTTCGTATTGAACTAAAAGAAAGAGGAGAGAATCCTTTAGATTATCATTATGATAATTGGAAAATAGAATGCACAATAACTAAAACTAAATAAAATATTTGGATAGCAACTAAATATAAACTAAATTTGCACTTAAGATGAAACAAGTATGCAATAAATGTGAAAGCGAAAAGATAGTTCTAGAGGACTTTGAATACTTAGGTGACTATGCTTCACATAAATACTTTTGTCTGGAATGCAAAGATCAAGGAACATTATTTTATGATGTTAAATACACTATAACTAACAACTACTTTACTAAAAATGAAACTAAAAAACATAATCAAGAAGCGAAATCATAGAAGATATATCGCTGAGTACATATTACAATTAGATTTTGAATGCGACCATTTAAGAAGAAAGTTAAAGTCAGTTAATGACAAGACAATAATTCGCAAAATTATATTCAAAACAAAACTGCAAAGAAAATATAGCAAACGATTACAATTACTAAACTTTTAATTTATGGAAGAACAAATAAAATTGTATGAGTATAGGATTGAGGCAATAATAAATAGAGTCTCTGAGTCTATTGACAAGCTAGAGGAATTGCAATCAACCTCTGGCAATATGTCATACGATCAAGACAAATTACTAAAGAAAACAATAACCGACTTAAAAGAAATACAATGAAAGAATATATATTTAAACAATACTTAGATAACATATTAAAACACATGGACATATCCATTGAAGATTTTTTTGAAAAGTCAAAAAAAAATACTTCTGTAATTCCCAGACAGATACTTTATTATATGTGTTATGAAAAAGGAATGGGGGTTTATGATATAGAAAGCTATATAGACAAGCTAGGGTACAAGGTAACTCATACAACTATACTATATGGAATTAAAAAAGCCGAAGAAATTCTTGAAAACGATACTGATTATAAGTATATTGTTAAGAAACTAGAAAAAATTGAACTCTAATAGATTGAAAGAGATATTTGATGAAGCCATGAACGACTATGGTTCAGTAGATTTGTCTGGCAAGGGGTATGAAGCAAGAATGAGATTAGGAGTAAAGATCTCAAGGGATGATGAAACTGGTGAGATAATTATTTACGACCACTCAAAAGGAGGGAACTATTATGTTCAGATGAATGATTTAGATTTAATTATAATAGAGAAACAAGGGTGGTTAAATGGTGTGTTTCAAATCACATTAGAAAAATATAAAAGTAAACTTGATAGAATTAAAACGAGTATATCAAGAGAACTCAATGGAAACAAGAGTAACAAAAGGCTGAATTATTTTAAGGATGCCAGACAACAAATACTTAACAAGTATTTTAAAATAACACAAAAACTAAAAAAGAATGCCAACTAAAACTACAACTAAAAAATCTACATTTGATGTGCTGAATGCTATCAATGTGAACGATAGGACAGAGAAAAAGGGACACCTTACTTATTTGTCTTGGTCGTGGGCATGGCAAGAGGTTAAGAAAACTTTTCCTGATGCCACCTATACATATTATACGAATCCAGAAACCAATTTACCTTTTTCATTTAAAGAAGGAGTAGGAGCTTTTTGTCATACATCTGTAACTATTAAGGATGAGACATTAGAAATGTGGCTACCTGTTATGGATAACAGAAATCAATCTGTACTGAAACCAACATCAACTCAGATCAATAGTACTCTTATGAGATGCTTAACTAAAAACTTAGCTATGCATGGAATGGGATTATATATATATGCTGGGGAAGACATACCTCAAATAACTGCTGAGGAGATTAGTAAATCAAACGAGCAGAGCAAGAGTAAAAAGGTAATAGTAACAGACGACAATTGGGCTAAGATAGTAGAGACATCAAAGAGGCTTCAGTCTCAAAAAGTAAAGTGGGATACTATTCTAGCTAGACTAATGGATAAATACATTGTGGACATACCTCAGATTGAGAAACTAAAGAAAGAACTCTATGGAAAATAAAGATATAATAGAAAAGCTAAGAGATGACCAGGAGTATTATGGAGATTTCGGAAAGCAATATATATCAAACTCTGATATAAAGGTACTTAGAGATAATCCAGAGGCTTATCGTTTACCGGTAGAATCTAATGAGAACTTAGAGAAAGGTAGGTTGTTCCATCAACTTATTCTTGAGCCAGATAAGGCTAAAGATTTTCCCATTGCAGATTTTACACGAAGAGACAAGTCATACAAGGAGTGGTGTGCTGAAAAAGGATTGAGCTTTGCACTTAAAACCTCTGAAGCTGATGAGATAAAAGCATTAGTGGATTGGTTTATGAATGAGGATAATAAAAAAGTTAAAGCAATGAAAGAATATTTGTTTGACTTTGATGCTAAATATGAAGAGCCTATGATAGGAGATATTATGGGTAGTGGACATATATTTAAAGGCAAGGCAGATATTATAAGTAAAGAAATGATTATAGATCTTAAGACCTCTGGGGATGTAGCTAAGTGGACAAGGAATGCTCCTTACTATGGCTATGATACTCAGGCTTATATCTACCAGAAATTATTTGGAATGCCAATGGTGTTTTTTGTTGTTGGGAAAACCCCAAAACCTATTGGTACGAGACCTGGCGAGACAACTTATGATGTCGGTGTCTTTGGAATAAAACCTGAAACTTTATCTTATGCTAAAGAAAAGGTAGAACACGCATTACTTCACTACGATAAATACTTTAGTGAAAATGCAACAGATAGTATAGAAGAAATAATATACAAAGGAGATTTTTAATTTTAAATATTTAATTTATGAGTACATACAAACACAAAGAAGGAAGAGGGTCACTTTTCAAAAATAGTTACAAAGAAAAGGATACTCAACCAGATTTAAGAGGCACTATGACCGACTTGAATGGTAAAGAGTTTGAGATATCTGCATGGGAAGGTAAAACCCAAGCTGGAGATTACAAACTTTCAGTTCAGGTTAGTGAGCCTTACAAAAAAAGTGAAGGAAAGTCTGACGACTCTGAGGAGAAAGACAACTTACCTTTTTAGTTTATATTTAACACAGGGGGGGGATTTTTTCTTTTCATATTAATTGGTTTTCTCCCCTCTTTTTTAATTTAATTTAATTTAATTCAGCAATGCCTCAAGTAGTAACAATATTCCAGAACATTAGAGAAACAGAAACACCTTTTTTTAAAGACGTCACTTACATACTTCAAAGGATAAAAGAAGGAAAGAATCAAGACTTAGTAAAAAAAATAAGAGCAGAGAAGGATAAGACTAAAAGAAATGAGCTTAAAAAAAATCTACCAGCCATTTGTTTTTCAGGTAAATTTAACAAGAGATCTGACTCATCAATCGTTGAACACAGTGGGTTAATATGTTTAGACTTTGATGGATACGAGAAGAAAAAGAATTTGTTGGAGGACAAGGAGAACTTTCAAAACAATAAGTTTGTTTACTCTGTGTTTGTTTCTCCGTCAGGAAATGGATTAAAGGTATTAGTAAAAATACCACCAAAGCCTGAGAACCACACCAAATATTTTAATTCATTAAAGAAAGAGTTTAACTCATCATACTTTGATACAACTTCTAAAAACGTATCCAGAGTTTGTTATGAGTCCTATGATAGATTGCTACACATCAACAACACATCTTCTATTTGGGATAAGATTGAGGAGGAGGAGTATGAAGAGAAGAGTGCGTTCAGAGATATACCTGTATTAAAAATTACAAACGAAAGTAAAATTGTAGATATATTAACTAAGTGGTGGCAGACTAAATACCCAATGGTAGAGGGTCAAAGAAACCATAATGTGTATGTATTGGCTAGGGCAATGAATGAGTTTGGTGTAAGTAAAAGCTTAGCTTCTTTTATATGCAACCAATACGAGTCATCGGATTTTAGTAAAGCAGAAATAGAGACAACTATAAATTCAGCATACAGAAACTCATCAGAGTTCAACACTAAGTTTTATGAGGACACTGAAACGATTAATGATATAAAGCAAAGGATTAAAAGGGGGGATTCTAAAAAAGATATACGTAGAGATTTACAAGAAACTAATTTAAAAATCGATGACATTGAGGCCGTCATCGAAAAAGCAGAGGAGCAGGAAGATGAAAAGTTCTGGACTAAAAATGAGAAAGGGACTATCAAGATTGTTCCTTTGCTTTTTAAAAGATTCTTAGAAGACAATGGCTTTTATAAGTACTGCCCACAGGGAGGCAAGAACTATGTATTTGTAAAGGTTACTAATAATCTAATAGACCATACAAGCGAGAAGGAGATAAAAGATTTCATACTAGATAAACTTTATTATTTTGATGATGTATCCATATACAATTACTTTGCCGAGCAAACAAGATTTTTTCGTGAAGAGTTTCTGACTCTACTTGGTACAATTGATATATATTTTATAGCAGATACTAAGGACTCATCCTATTTATATTACAGGAACTGCGCAGTACAAGTCAAGAAAAACGAGGTAATACATATAGATTATGTAGATTTAGGGGGGTACGTGTGGAAAGATCATGTCATTGATAGGGTATATAAAAAATGTGATACAATTGAGTGTGACTATAAATCTTTTATAGAAAATGTTAGCGCAAATAATCCAGTAAGGACAACGTCAATGGAGTCAACGATTGGATTTCTAATGCATGGCCACAAAAACTTATCGTATTGTCCAGCAGTAATATTAAATGACGAGGTTATATCTGATAATCCAGAGGGTGGTACAGGTAAAGGTGTTTTTATGAACGCACTAAGCCACATGAAAAAGCTAGTGACTATTGATGGTAAGGCATTCGATTTTGCAAAATCTTTTGCTTATCAATTGGTGTCAGCAGACACGCAGATACTTTGCTTTGATGATGTAAAAAAATACTTTGACTTTGAAAGATTGTTTAGTGTGGTAACCGAAGGGTTAACACTTGAAAAGAAAAATAAGGATGCAATTAAGATACCGTTTAGCAAGAGTCCTAAGATAGCTATTACCACAAATTATGCCATTAAAGGTGCTGGAAATAGTTTTCAAAGAAGGAAGTGGGAGTTAGAATTATATCAGCATTACAACAAAAGCTTTACACCACAAGATGAGTTTGGTAGATTATTCTTTGGTGATTGGGATGATGATGAGTGGTGTGTGTTTGATAACTATATGATACAATGTCTTCAGTTGTATTTAAGAGAAGGTCTTGTACAAAGTGAGTTTGTTAACCTGAAGATTAGACAGCTTTCTGCTGAGACAAGTCATGACTTTATAGAGTGGTGCGGATTACTTAAGGATGCTCAGGAAAATCAAAAACTTATTCCTGACACTAGAATATATATGAATGAAATGTATTTTGATTTCATTAATGAGTATCCAGATTATGGGCCTAAGTCTAAGATGACTATTAGCAGACAAAGGTTTTACAAATGGATTACTGCTTACTGTTCTTATAAAACCGGAGAGAATCCTAAAGAGGGTAGAGATATGACCGGTAAATGGTTTATGATGACTGAAGCTTCAGAGGAAACAGAGGATAATAACACTGAATTTATACCATTTTGAAATTTAGAAAATACCAATCCGAAATTATAGACAAGGCGTTTGATGTGCTTGTTAAGTATGGCTTTGTTTACCTATCGATGCAGGTACGAACAGGCAAGACTCTTACTGCCATGGGTACTGCTCAAAAGTTAGGCGTTGACAACATGTTGTTCGTAACTAAAAAGAAAGCGATCTCTTCTATTGAGAGTGATTATAAATTACTTAATCCAAAGTTTCATATTAATGTAGTAAACTATGAGAGTCTACATAAGGTAGTAGGGGAGTATGAATGTATTGTCCTTGATGAAGCGCATGGTATGGGTGCGTATCCTAAACCTAGCAAAAGAACCAAGATGATAAAACAAATAATTAAAAAGCAAAACCCTTTTGTTATTTTAATGTCTGGTACTCCCACTCCAGAATCATTTAGTCAGATGTATCACCAAGTCTATGCCTGTCCTCACAATCCCTTTAGAAACTACACCAACTTTTATAAGTTTGCTAAAGATTATGTGGATGTAGTTCAAATAAGAATAGGGGCTATGCCGCACAATAATTACAGCAGAGGTAGGCAATCCATATTAGATCAGATGAAGCCTTATATGATCTCCTACACCCAAAAGGAGGCAGGTTTTAAAGTAGAAACCATAGAAAAGGTATTGAAGGTTAAGATGTCTAATTTAACTTATAGTATGGTAAAACAATTAAAAAAGAATTTAGTTATTGAGGGGAAGGATGAAGTTGTTTTGGCAGACACAGGCGTGAAGCTGATGTCAAAATTACACCAGCTTTACTCTGGAACTGTGAAGTTTGAGAGCGGTAAGGCTACTGTAATAGACTTTTCAAAAGCTGAGTTTATACGCAGCCAATTTAAAGGTATGAAGATAGGTATATTTTATAAGTTTAAAGCTGAGTATGATGCCTTAAAAGAGGTGTATGGGGATGACTTGACTGGTGATTTAAAAGAATTTAAGACCACTAATAAAAACATAGCTCTTCAGGTGGTGAGTGGACGTGAAGGAATTAGTTTAAAGGAAGCAGATTGTTTAGTAAATTACAACATAGATTTTTCTGCACTTAGTTATTGGCAGTCACGTGATCGTATGACAACTAAGGATTCTATACAGAATGATGTGTATTGGATTTTCTCTGAGGGAGGTATTGAAGAAAAGATATATAGGGCGGTGACCAAGAAAAAAGATTATACATTAAAACATTTTCAAAAAGATTTACTAAGTTTATAAATATGAAAGAACAAAAATTAATAGAGATGATTAATAAGGTCAACAAGCTTGATCAAATAATGCAACAGGTTATACAGGAAATGTATAACTTAAAAAACTTATCCGTTGGTACGCTTGAAACTATCAAGAGAATGAAGGGGTATGATAAAGCTCTTAATGAATTAAAAGCTGACGCTGAAAAGGAAAAAGAAAAGCAATCAAAAGATTAATTAAATTTGTATAATGACCGAACAACAGATTCAAACAAAGAAAATTAAAGAGTTGGAGGCTGATGGTTATTATGTTTTAAAATTAATCAAGACTAATAAGAACGGGATACCTGACGTGTTAGCTTTACATCCAGAATATGGTATTGAGTTTTATGAAATTAAAACTAAGAAAGGTAAGGCTTCTAAGCTTCAGGAGTACCGAATGAAAGAATTAAGACAATATGGATTTACCGCAGAGATTTACAGGGGATGATCACTTTTATGAAATGGAAGAAAATTTTTTAGAAGAGTTAGAAAGTTTACCTCCACTTTATAGCGCTGGAATTATAATGCAGCTTGACAAACTTGCAACTGAAATGCATGAAGAAAAAAAAT
>Ga0070746_10002266_pt1 | contig 11422 bp, 14 predicted proteins | sample VirMetDEL_Mar_21_FD_77016 | JGI IMG/M metagenome (GOLD analysis project Ga0070746, IMG submission 77016) | Aqueous microbial communities from the Delaware River and Bay under freshwater to marine salinity gradient to study organic matter... | ecosystem: Environmental > Aquatic > Marine >... | reverse complement strand
CTGTATCTGAATTACTTATCAGTGACTCAATCTCTTGCTTTTGTAGTGCCTCTGTATTACTGCCGCCACCTGGTAATGCCAGTTGGCCAGTCATAGTATCACCAGTTATTTGTACATATTTACCAGTTCCTGTATCTATATTATTTATCAGTGTTTCAATCTCTTGTTTCTGTAGAGCATCTGTATTACTACCACCACCTGGTAATGTAAGATTACCAGTCATTGTATCCCCGCTTTTATTTACATATTTAGCATCTCCTGCATTTGAATTATTTATCAGTATTTGAATCTCTTGCTTCTGTAAAGCTTCTGTATTGCCACCGCCACCTGGCAATGTAAGATTACCGGTCATACTATCACCGGCTATTTGTACATATTTACCTGCTCCTGTATCTGAATTACTTATTAGTGATTCAATCTCTTGCTTTTGTAGTGCTTGAGTAGCTGCACCTCCACCTGGTAATGTGAGATTACCAGTCATAGTATCGCCGCTTTTACTTACATATTTACCTGCTCCTGTATCTGAATTATTTATAAGAGACTGAATTTCTTGTTTTTGTAGAGCATCTGTATTACCACCACCACCCGGCAATTTAAGATTGCCAGTCATAGTATCGCCTTTAACTTGAACGTAACGCGCATCAAGCGTTGCACCGTTATCGTCTGTCAAGTCTGGATAGCCTTCAATATCTTCAGGTCTATTTCCAATTGAATTATTACCAGCAATGCGTATAATATTATCGTCACTATCTTTTATAAATACAGCTGGATCAGTGTTATTAAAATTAACAGCTAATTCACCATATTCCATTTGCCCGCTTGTTGGCTTTTTAGCTGAACCAGCATCCAACAGATTAGAGCGCTTTAACTGAATCTTCATTTTAATTTACCGCTAAAAAGCTATCATTAACAGTAATAACTGCTGATAATATTCTAGCTAGTCAGTAATTAGTAGTTATTCTCTTACGGACTAGTTGGAGGCAGTTCATTTAGTTGTGTAATATCAATTCCAATTTCTTCAGTGCCAGAAATATCTCTAACATTTGTAATTGGTAGAACTGAATCAATATTTGCAGTGCCACCTCCGCCAGCAATTTCGTCTGGATTACTTAAACGATAAGTAGGAGGCCCTGCTGCCGGGTTCGGATTAACGACAATATATGTTCGATTGAATTATACTTCAATAGTGCCAGGTGTTGAAACTGCCATCGTTTTATTTATCTGGTACTTTTATTTTATCGAACATTTCTAAGTCATTTAATGATTGAACCATTAGTTGTTTAACCGCAACTTCAAGCAAGTGCTGATACTGTGTAAATAGACGGGTAACATTTATGAGCTGCTTGCGTAATTCATCGATGTCATCACAGTTGTTGATTTCATCATTAATCATACGGAGCCTGAGCTATTTCTCCATACTGATTTCAAAATCTGAAGGTTGAAACATACTATTCTCCTTTATTAGTTAAAGCTGACCCAGTAAGCAGGGCAAGAACTGTGGCAATCATCAAGTTAAATGTTTGCTCGTATCTTTCACCTATCTTAGGGCAACTAGTAAGTCCGCCGTTGTTAGCGCAATAATAAAAGCCCACCCCAAAGAGGCAGGCTTGAAATGTAAAAATTCCTGCTAGTAAATACAGTAGGAACTTTTCTTTCTTCATTGCTTATCAGAGAGCAGCAACGCGGGACTGGAAGTCAGCGAAGTCAGAAGATACAAGGTCGGGGTTGTCTACATCATCACCTGCGTTACGAGGTCCACTGATTATCAACTGCCCCTCCATTGCGTCCCCACCTTTTTTCTTAACATAGTTACCTGTCACTATCCACTGAGTTCCGTCATAGATATACTCAATTAGTTGTTCTGGATCAGTGTTGTCAAACCAAAGAGTACCGTCTGGCGGATCTACTTGCCAATCACCGTCAATTGAACCATCGGGATTTACAATGATTTCCCAACCAGGTCGTTTATCATTGACATTCGGCAGATTACCCGCTGTAATTACTTTACCTAAATCATTTAGTGCTGCAATAATTCCAGCAAAGTTTTGAGGATAGCTTGTTTTTACGTTACCTGCTTGCTCCTGAATGATGTCCTGGATTTCGGCAATGATGCCACCATAACTTTCACGGAACTTTAATCCGTGTTTCCAATATTCTCCGGGCTGCGGCTTATAGATCTGCATACCCTCTGCATTATATGTAGGAGTGTCCATCCTAAACCGCTATCTACTTTCTTCTATTGTATCTATTAGAAGTTGCTATTCAAAATTATATAAGCTACTTCTACATCGTCTAGATTTAGACCTTGTGCTAACGCAAATACAATCTCTAATGTTGTAATTCCACCCCGTCTATAAGAAGCATTGAATTTATCTCCAACTTCATCCATTTCTTTTGATAGCTTTTCTTCAAACTTCTCTCTAGTTTCAACTGTTGGATATTTATCTGGCTCTTTAATTTTAATTCGTTCAATAAACATAGCAGCAATAGAATGCTTGCATGTTTTAAAGCTCATTTTATGTTCTCTACTTTCCCAACTTTCAACACGGCCAGCTGCTTGATTTTTACCTAATGCATCAAAGTCACTTTGACCAAGCACGGTTGGTAAAGGATATCTTCGCTGTCTGTTAATCTTCCGTTGTCCATTATCTTGCGTCTCTTGCGGTGAAGATAGTATTGAATGTGAATGGTTTGGACAACTGCAGCTATACAGTGTTGCGGGAGCAAGTGGATTACCTGATGTAAACACTTCATCCATCCATGGATCTACATCAGTGTCAATATTTAGCCATGGGTTCTCTTCATTACCTAACTTTGATTTCGTAAAACTGTAGTCCGTAAATATCAATGTCCCGTTACCATCAATTCCTGAGTAGAGCTCAACACTGGTTGTTGCTGGTACTGAGGTCAAGATAAGATTATTATCACGTAATGCTACACCAAGGATTGTAAATGGCATCACTGAATATGAAGCTGTTTCTACTCGACCTTCTACAACATCAGCAGTTAGATATTGCCTACCAAAAAACCTTTGATACAAATCTTTTTGATAGACGTATGTCCCTTTAATTAAGTATGTGCATTCATCTGAACTAAATAGTTCTGGTAATGTTGATATGTCATACAGTGATGGGGGAAATGTTTCGGCAGATGCGTCTAGCACAGATACTGATACATCTTTGTTGGTATCTTGTAGCTCAATGCTGAAGTATTCAGTTCCGTCAATCCAGTTAATACTTTCGATTTCTTCTACAGGCTTCTCTACATAAAAATCTGGTATGTATACCACTTGACCTTCTAACTCTTGGTATTGACTTTCAGCTTCAAAATCATCAGTGAGAATACTTGATAAAGGTATGATTACTTCTACTGTTGTAGGGTTAAGAAACGATTTACCTATGAACAGTGCTGGCTTATCTTCATTGTCTAAGACATAGGTTAATGACGCTTCAGTCTCACCATCGGTTAGACGCTCCCCAATCATACGAAGGAGCAAACGTGAATCAGCACCTTCTGTACCTTTGCACCATATCTCTCGATTGGCTTTATTATTTGGATATTTTATTGGGTCATTCTTGACTTCAGTAATGACGCCGAGATCTGGCTTACTTGTTGTTGTGCGTTTTACAACGTAATGGTTATTACTGTCAGCATTTTTGGTGGCAAACTTATAGCCAGTGAATTGTACGTCAATCTCACTAGGAGTTCCCTGGTACAACACTGAATTGATTACAGATTTCTCGTACTCTTGTGTTAAAGCGTTGTATGTTTCTAACTCATACCAAGCAGCACGATTGTAATACTCATAGCCCTTACGCCATTTCGTCCAATCAGAATCTAAATCCCACTTTTCAATGACACTACGTTGTACTGATGAACCGTATCGCCGACTTGACGGATACAGTCCAGCAGCACCTTTACCTTTGCCTTTATCTATACGGCCAAAGTCTTTAAACTGTTTGAAGTCAAATGATTGAGATTTACCAAAACCATTCTCTTTCCTTGGCATCAATAGTAACCGCCTTGTACCCCAAGTAGTGGAGCTTCTAATGCTTGGTCAACTGCTGACTGCTGCTCAACTGCTGCCCACAGTGCTTTACCCCGTGGAATATAGAGAGCTGCAAAACGGTTCTCGCCACTAGGGCTGACTGCTCCTGGTACAGGTGCCAAGACGTAAGGCAAGTCACCATCAGCAATTCTTGTTTTAGTTCCTGCAGTTGTACTGCCAGTCAATGAACCAATGTATACACCTTGCTGTTGACGTAAGTAATCAGAAGCGCTACTTAGATACAGATTAATTTTATAGCCAGCAAGGGTGGTGCGAGCAATTGAATAAACATCTTCAATGATTGCACCATCATTTGTTGTGCAATCTACGACAGGTGCTGCACTGTTTGTGCCAGTAATATCAATTCCTGCTTGTTCTGCAACCGTTGCACCACTAAGGTCGATAACCTCATGCAGTACACGGTCAACCAGCAGTGGTTGCTTATTAGTAGATGTGGATGCCATAGTTATTTACCTTATGCGTTGTTTGGTTTTTGATTGCGACCGCCACCACGGCCTGTGTTCATTCCACTCTGCTGAATAGAAGCAGTTGTATTGCCTGTTAGTGGCATTGTCATTCCACTCTCCTGCGGCTGCTGCATTGGGAACTGTCCAGGGTTGACATTGCCTTGCATTGCAGTTTCTACTGGAGTACCAAGCATTCCCATCGGACCGATCTGATAAGACGGCGTCTTGTCGTTACTAGATGCATACAGTTTTTCTGCACGTGTAGCGGCTTCTTTTGCCACTCCTTGTGCATTCAGCATTTCCATTGACATACCTTCTTGAGGCTGAACAACTGTGCCATATGCCTGCCGATTTAGCCCACGACCTGAGCTTACTTGATTCTGAGGTTGTCCAGAGTTTTGTACAAACCCTACGCCACCCATACGTCCATCAGCAAGGCTTAACCCACCATCGCCGTAGGGATATAAGTTTGTTCCAGTCATCGAGCCAGGTTGAGGTGCACCGCCTCCCATTGATCTACCAACCTGTGGGTTATTCATTAGGTTGCCTGCACCTTGAGCCATGCCAGGCATGGGCTGTGGTGGAATACCACTTGTAGTATCTGTAGATACTGTCTGTTCACCGCTGGGATCTTTATCACCCAATTGCATACGTCGCTTACGCTTTTCTTCGTTAGCCATGTTTTACACCTGATACATTTGTTGACGATTGTTGAGACCCATGAATTGCCCACCATTAGCAATCATTCGGACACGTTCAGCAGCGGCTTGTCCTGCCATTTCGCTGTCAACCTGAGGTTGAACTGTTGCTGAGTAGCCGCCGTCAAGATAACCAGTTTGGTTATGTGGCTCTCCTGTCACTTGATTATCAGCACTGTCTGACATTGGTTTGAAATTACCGTAAGCACCATCCAATGCATCACCAGTTGTGATGTTCACGTTTCCATAACGTGGGTCACGAGATGCCTTTGACGCTTGACCTGTACCGTTCTCATACACGGATTGGACACCCCAAACAAAATCACCACCCATTCCAGCCTGTGCTAATGCAGCAGCTTTTTTGGATTCGTAATCAGTATCTCTACCGCGACCCATTGTAATTTTTTGAGTTGCCATAATTTTCTAATTATTTCCTATGTTTATTCTACTATTAACGCCATATAGTATTAAGCATAATTCGTGAACCTACTGCTGTATCAGCAGGGCCTGGAACTGCGAGAATAAATTCAGAACCTGCTCTATCAAATAAATATCGTCTTACTTCAGGACGTCTGTAGTTTGCCACATAAAGTGTTTCTGCTAGACGGTCTACTTCTCGTAGATAAATTTCCCATGCATACTCGTCACCTTTCAGTGGATCCGTCGTTCGAATTGTCCGTTGGACGTCGCCTGCAATCTGTTCAATCCTACTTGCATTGACTTGACCGTTGTCTAAATCGTAATACTCACTAGCTTGAAATGCTAAGTCACAACGACGGACATGATTAACAATTTGGTTATACCAGAGTTCATCTGGAATTAGAGCCATTGCTTCTTCTAATCGTGCTCTATCACCAGCAGGGATTTGAGAACCTGAGTTAATTCCGATGTGAAATCGGACTTTTGATTTTAGTAATTCATCTAACTGCATTACCCTAGTAACCCTTGTTGTGAGTAAGCATCCTTAAGGATTGCCTCTAATTGCGCTTCGTCTCCAGGCGTCATTCCGCCTTGTGCTTGAATTTTTGCAAGCATTGCTCCTGCAGGACCTGTCTGATTAGCCATTTGGTTTTGAGCTACTGCACCTAGGCCACCACCAAGGATTGCTCCAACAAGACCGCCTGCCATACGAGCACCGGGCTTCATAAGGTGATTAGTTCCACGCAAGTGGCCAATACCTTTACCAACCATATGTGGAATAGCTCCGGTCAATGCACCGAAGGCTGCACCGCCACCTGCCCCGAGTGCCACCATGTCACTAAGGCGTGGACCCTGTTCAGCTTCCTGTGCTGCTTGTGCTAGTAGCACTTGTTCTATACGTGGGTCCATTACTGTCTACACCTTTATTATTAATATTTTAACTAATGAAGATAAGGTCTTCTTCAATTAGTTGTTCCCAATTTACACGTGGGATATTTTCTAGTTGCTTGAGGTTTGCAAACCGTTCACCACTAAGTGACATACGTAGTTCAACAATACGTTTTGCTGTTGCATAACCAACACCAGGCAGACGTTTTGCAATTTGTTCAGCAGGGGCTGTATTCAAATTCAAACGTGTATCTTCAATTGGTACAACTGAATTTGGCAACTCTTCTTCTGGTTCCGGTGCAATCTGCGGAGCAGCAACTTTTGCTAGACGCCCTTTCTCACGGTCATATGGAACTAATTGCTCAAGATTTACATAAGTAATATTTCCCCCAGCATCACGCACCATTGCAAATTCTTTATCATGCTTGTTGATAAACTCAACTAGCTTACCTGTTTTCTTGTCTTGAAATAAGTTACTCATTACTATACTTACCACACTTGTTTATTATAGGCACAAAAAAAGAACGCCTCCGAAAAGACGTTCTAATTTGTTATTGGTTATATATCAATAACCTTGGCCAGCTTCAACAGCGTAAGGGATGCTTACGTCATCAATATCTGGAGCAGGTGCAGGAACGTAGTAGCACACTTCAACCAAGATGGCAGAAGGTGAGTTACGGCAAGCGCCGGCAGATGGATTAAGAGCAGGGATGAGGATAGCGTCAGTTGTTACATCAACATCAGTCTCAAAACTCGTACTGACTGCAGTTCCATCGACAATGCTGTTAAGTGCGGAAGACACACCATCAGCAGGGAAGAAGCCGTTAGCTTCAGCAGTCAATGTTGCTGAAGTGGGAGCATTAATACCCAGGGACTCAAGCGTGATGGTTGCTGTACCAGCGACAGTTGCTTCCTGCAAACCAGGTGCAGAAATAGCAGTGCGGTATACAACAGCATTAGCAGGGATTGTCATAGGACGATCCATGCGAGGCTTGTCATCTTGACGCAGGTCAGGAGAAAGCACTTTGCATTCATAAGTGCCGATAGCGAGAGAACCATCAGTCTCACTGATGCTATCGTTATCTGGGTTGACGAGCACAGCGCCTACAAGGCGGTAAAACTCAACACCGGGGATAGCCACAACACCTTGATCGCGATAAGCGTTCAAGTGGGCTACATAGTTACCTGGAAAAATTACGGACATAGTTAGTTCTCCTATCAATATACGAAAGAGTAACCAACCGTGATGAAATCCTTATTCAGGGTTTCAAATCCGGCGAACAGACTCCAAATCATAATGATGAACCTAGAGAAGTCATCATTGTTATTGAGAAGAATCTGAGCGTTATTACCACCGATACCCACGCCAACAGCTTGAGGACCGAAGAAGATCAACTGAGAAGCTGCATAGTCAGCAGCGCCAGCCGATTCATCAGTAATAACCAAATTATAATTGGTCTCAGGAAGGTTGGTGGACTCGAACCAACGGACACCCTCGAAGAGGAAGCCTGTTGGCATTACGGGCTGACCAGCCACAAAACCGGCTTGACCATAAGCAGGGCCCATTCCTTGATAGAAATTAGCGTTAGGTGCTTGGTTAGGCTGCATGGGGTTAATCATGCCAGTGCCGGGATAGCGAGCAATCTCGCGGAAGTCAGAATTCTGACGAAGGTGCATCATTGCCGTTGGGTCAACGATACAGCGGTAGTAACCATCAGCGAAGGTAGGAACATTGCGCTTACGCATGTCCTTCACAACTTCAAGAAGGTCAGTAGTTACATCGAACTTGGCAGATTCGCCAGCTTCGTAAGTAACGCCAAGGGTGCCGCCGGTTTCGTCCTTGGCTTTGCCACCGGGAAGGTAGTAGCCGCCTTGCTCTTTTGAAGACTTGCCACAGGCTTCAGCCTTAAGCAGTTCGTTTGCAAAGACGCGATCGCGCCAACGACGGTAGTCATCAAGCAGCGTCAAGCTACCGATGGACTGGTGAAATACATTCAAGTTACCTGTATCAAGCAGCAGACGCTGAGCAGTGATCAGGGTTTCACGTGCAACTTTGAAGGTAGAAGGCTGAGCACTGTCGCGGGTATCGGCAGGCCCCGTGTACTCTCTGAGAGTTACTAGTACCTTGTCCTTAACAATATTGCGAGCTGATGCGGTTCCGAGTGTTTGATCTGCGGTACGTTCCCTTGACTCTTTGGTTCCAGGCTTGCCCCAGAAACGGTAGCGATCCAACTGGACCGTCTGACCGGGCTGCTTACTAAAATCGTGAACGACGACGGGCTCGACCGCCATCTCGATAATGTATGCCGGATGAGGGCGATACAGTTCAGCACCAAGAAGTTTCGGGAAGTCATTGTCTATCCACATAGACTTTAACTCCTAATATAATGGTTTTATGAGCGATAATTATTTGCTCACATAGGTAAATAATAGATGTTATATTAAATCAATGGTTTAATATATCGGATTTTTACGTTATGGATTTCTTAGATACTAGTCACTGGGTACCTATCCATACTCTTCCAGGCTTCCAAAGTGCCATTGAATACTACATTTCAAGAGACGGTAAAGTGTTAAGCACCAAAGGCAACAAGGAGCGTATCCTTAAAACTTCCCTAACAGCTGACGGCTATGAAATGGTGCGACTCCGCAAGCGTTTAGGAGACAGAGGTGAGATTGGAGTTGTAGTACATAAGCTTGTAGCTTTTGCATTTCTGCCTCCACCCCCAACACCGCACGGAAGATCTAAAGGTTGTACGTTAATTAATCACATAGATCACGATAGATCTAATAATTGTCTTGATAACCTCGAATGGGCAACCGGTGCTGAGAACTCTTTAGATAAATTAAATTTCAAAGATACAGAATTAGGTCAACGTCCTGAATATCAATCTCATCTTCAAGCCAACCGTGAGTATATGAGGGAAAAAAGATTAGATCCTAATTATCGTGCTGCTGAACGCGAAGCAGCAAAGTCTCGTTATCAGGAACTGAAGCGTGATGACGAAGCTTACCAAAAAATGCTTGATCAAAAGAAAGCTTGGAAAAAAGCTAACCCTGAAAAGGATAAAGAACATCAACGCAGATGTGTAGCTAAACGTTCTAACGACCCTGAACGTGCCGCTAAGCACAGAGCATATAAGCGTAAACATAGAGAAGCTGTTAAAGCTGACCCAGAGAAATTAAAAGCACAACGTGAATATCAACGTGAGTATATGCGCAAAAAACGTGCTCAACAAAAGATAGCTAAAATAGAAGAAAGTGATACCTAATTCTGATGTCAGATAGTCTCGTACTTAAAGGTCTTAAGGACGTTCGTAAGCACACCGGCAGCGAAATGTTGCTCATGCGTCCTAAGCGCGGTGGTGATGCTTACCCTGTGAAGAAGTGGTGGGCAACTAATGCTGCTCAAACTGTTTACGTAGGTTGCTCTGTATTTAAAGTAACTCAAGGTGCTCTTACTGCATATCTTGCAATTGATACTGCTGAAATGTCTTCTATTCGTATTGATAGTGATACTAACTTTAGCTTTAATTTTTATGGTATTTCACAGATTAATCGTGCGGCACTTTTCACTAATCAATGGGAATTGATTGAACACTATGTGTTCCCCAAAATTAGTGGTGGAAAAGTTATGACGGTTACACCTCCTGGAAGTGCTCCCCGTCCTGTTTAACGTCTCATGATTAATTGTTTATTCGCAATTGATTCATAAGACCTAAACTCTCGCCCTATGACACATTCGATGTTGTAGGGCAATCTTTTTGTGTTTCTTGCATGAACTCCAATGTAAAAATAATCATTGGGTTTTACATACATAATGTCAAACGGATGCTCCTCACGCTGTATTGTATATAAACGTACATCGAGCCAATCATCAATAAATTTATTTCCTACTTTTAGGTTTTTTAATTCTACACTCAGTACTCCGTTTTCAATTATAGGTAGTTCATTGGGAATAATCTTAGCAGGCTCGTAACTGTTCACAGTGATAGGGTCTGCATCCTCATCAATTTTTGCAGAATCCCATCCAAAATCATTTTCAATAGCAGTGTAATTAGCAAACGCACAAACCCAGCCTTCTTCCTCGTAGCAACTTTTAGCTACATCGCCGATTATTTCTAAGTTAATTCTAAGAAAATAGTTTTCTGCACCAAATAGTCCTACAGTATCTTCATAACGAAGAGTATACGGAGACACCGAAACTGAGGTTACTGCAGGCTTTAATAGGGATGCACCTTTGGCATAATTTAGTGACTTGGAAGCCGATAAACTTCCAGGACTTGTGTAATCGCTAGCACCATAGACGATATGATTTTGCTGGATTTCCTGTGTAACATCCATCTATATTGTTAGCTATTTCTTCTATTGTATTAAAGATATTCGCTTAAATTTTCAGATTGTTCACGAATAGCACGCATAGCTTTGTTTTCTAAAGTACGCACACGGTCTCTACTCATATTTAATACTTGACCGATTGCGGTCATTGACATTGGCTCTAGTATTTCTTCACCGATGCCATATCTCATACGGATGACAGCTGCTTGCATTTCAGGTAAATCACGAATGAGTTCACGGATATTATCTTTAATCGACTGACGTTCTAGAAGCATCTCCGGTAGCTGTGTCTCATCCTCTAATAAATCAATAAGTGCTGTGTCACGGTTCTCGCCAATCTTAATTTCTAGTGATGTTGGCTGACGTGATTTACACATCAAATCTTTGATATCATCAACTGTAAACTCAAGGTATTCAGCAAGCTGGAACACGGAGGGCATTTCACCGTTGATCTGGCTTAGTTCCCGTTGTGCTTTCTTGAGTTTGTTGAGGTTTTCTGTAACGTGAATTGGTAGGCGTATTGCCCGCGATTTCTCCGCAATGGCCCGCGTGATGCCTTGGCG
>Ga0070746_10002265_pt1 | contig 11423 bp, 10 predicted proteins | sample VirMetDEL_Mar_21_FD_77016 | JGI IMG/M metagenome (GOLD analysis project Ga0070746, IMG submission 77016) | Aqueous microbial communities from the Delaware River and Bay under freshwater to marine salinity gradient to study organic matter... | ecosystem: Environmental > Aquatic > Marine >... | reverse complement strand
GAGCGCGTGATCATGCCGGCACTGATCAACTCAGACTACGCGAATGATGCCGCCAAGAAGGGCGACGTCATCAACGTCCCGATCCCAGTCGCTCAGACTGCCTCGGACGTCACACCCTCGAACACTCCACCTGCCCCGGCCGATAAGACGCCGGACACCGTGGCGATTCCTCTCGACCAGTGGAAGCACAGCGATTTTCATCTTACCGATGAAGAGCTGGGCCAGATTGACGAGAACGAGCACTTCATCCCGATGCAGATGGGCGAAGCGGTCAAGGCTCTTGCCAACGCCGTTAACCAAAACATCTGGGACAAGTACAAAGAAGGCGTGGCCGGCTCCGCTGGTTTTGCTGCCACTCTTGGCTCGGGCTCGACGACCGACGCCAGCGACCCGCTGAGCTCGGATACTTCCGCCATCGTCAACGCTCGCAAGTTGCTCAATCAGCAGCTTTGCCCGTTGGACATGCGGAATTGCGTTCTGAACTTCAACGCTGAGGCTAACGCCCTGGCGCTTGCCGCCTTCCGCGATGCTTCGCAGAAGGGCGACAATCAGACCGTCGTAAAGGGTGCCATGGGCGAACTCTTCGGCATCGACTTCTATGCCGATGACCATGTCCCGATCCACACAGCAGGAACGCTGACCGATGGCTCGGGTACTCCCCACAAGGCCCTCGTCAATGGCGCTCTGACTGCCGGAGCCAAGACCATGGACATTGACTCGACAAGTCTCTCGGGAACTGTCGAGCCTGGTGATGTCTTCATGTTTGCCGGCCACTCGCAGCCCTACTGCGTGACCAACACCTCGACCCTGACCGCTGCGACTAATGCCCTCGCGGGTATTACCTTCGCACCTGCGCTCACGGCTGCGGTGGCAAACAACGAAGCGGTCTACTTCGCACCAGACCACGCCGTCAACATGGCTTTCCATAAGAACGCATTCGCGTTCGCGACTCGTCCGCTCACGGCTTTGACCGTGGATCGCGAGCTCGGCAATCGCATCCTCTCGATGCAGGACCCGCTCTCGAAGCTGACGCTTCGCCTGGAAGTCTCCCGTCAGTACAAGCAGACTGTCTGGGAGCTGGACATTCGCTGGGGTGCGAAGCTCGTTCGTCCGGAGTTGGGTGCTGGGATCGCTGGCGCGCCTGAATCAAGGGTGACTGGCTCCCGTCCTTCTCCTTAGCCAATTCCTGGGAGGAGGACGGGACTTTTTCACATAGGCGGAGGAGTCTCGGGCATGAGCCGGACGAACAAGACACGCACGACAAAGATGGTGGACGAGTTTGGCGACGAGATCATCGTCGCGGCGGGATCCGAGGGCGGATACCCCGGCTATAAGGTCATGGACGAGGAATCGCCCAAGAAAAAGACCAAGCCGGCACGATCCCCGAAGAATGACGGACCTCCGCTTCCGGACTCAGGAATCCTGCCGGGTCGAGCTAAGAAGAAGGCCGCGAAGAAAACGCCGAAGAAGGGATAGCGAGCCATGAGTCTGATTCTCGAAGATGGCAGCGGGCTTGCTACCGCTGAGTCTTACGCCAGCATTGCCGAGGCGGACACCTACCTGGGGAATCACGACTCTCCCGCTTCTTGGACTGCCGCCTCAACTGACCAGAAGGAGGACGCGCTCAGGACTGCGACGGAGTGGATCGACTCCCGCTACCTTGGGCGGTTCCAAGGGTCGAAGGTTGAGCCCAGAACGCAGCGCCTTGCTTTCCCGCGCTACGGGGTCGAGATCGACAAGGTCGTTCTCGATGAGACTCCCCTCCCTCGATGCTTGGTCGAGGCTACCATCGAGCTCGCTCGCCGTCACATCGACGAGGTCGCCGCTGGATCAAGCCTGGCTGAGGACGTGACTGATGGGACTATTAAGTCTCAGTCCGTCCAACTGGGGCCAATCTCGGAGTCTAAGACGTACCAAGGAGGCAAGCCCCAGCTTAAGCGCTATACGGTCGTCACCAGACTCCTGCGTCCGCTCCTATGCTCCTCTGGACTGGAGCGCGCATGACGACTCCGCTTGATAAGACGATCCCGGCCACGGTCTTGCGCCTGATCTCCACCTATGGACTGACGGGGAACATCGTAAACAAGACAGCGCAGTCTTTTGCCGCGGCTTCCCTTGGTGTCGATTTGACCGAGACGAATCAATCTTGCACCTTGACACCGTTGGCGCCGGTCGCCGAGGAGTTCTACCTCGATACGGTCAGAGAGGGCACAGTCTTCGAGACCTGGCTGGCCGGTAGTGGGCTGGCTTTCGTTCCATCAGTCGGGGACGAGGTCGAACTGAGCGGCTTCAGGGGAACCCTCGTCGGGGTCGACGCCTTCTACTCCGGCACATTGTTGGCAGCCTACCGATTGAGGGTCCAGCAATGACAAAGCGCAAGATTATGGATATTGAGGACTTCCAGAAGAAGCTCGGCGATTTCGCCAAGAAGCTGCTTCCAAGGCAGGTCCTCGCCCTCCAGAAGAAGATCGTCCTCGAAGTTCACAAGCGAGTTGTCATCAGAACTCCGGTTGATTCTGGACACGCTCGGAGAAACTGGCAGGTTACGGTCGGATCTCCAGCTTCTGGCGAGATCAGTGCAGATCAGCCGGCGCTCAATGCCTTAGGCTCGCTCAAGCCTTTCGGAATCGCATTCATTACGAACAACGTGATCTATATCGAGGTCCTGGAATATGGCGGCTTCGTTCCGGCCGATCCAGAGAACAGTCCAGACGCCAATAAGGCGCGGGCTGCTCGTCGTCGATCTACTCAGAAGAAGCAGGCCAGAGCTCGAGACGCTCAGGCCAGAGGACTGAAGAGCACGAAGAAGGGGGACGCGGGTATCCCGTTGGTGTCTGGTGGCTTCTCGCTGCAAGCGCCGAAGGGAATGATGGGAATCACAATCCAAGAGATTAAGAGCATCTTCCCATGATTACATCAACCCTCAACCTGCTGACCACCCTATCAACGGACTTCAGCACCAACTTGCTGCCTATGTTCGATGCAGTGGCCTGGCCTAACGCGCCTTTTAGCCCTCCAGACTCTGAGAGCCGCGGCTGGGTTTCTTATGACGTCTTGCTCGGCGAATCTCTCCAGGTTGAAACTGGCGGGGTCAATCAGAAGCGCTTTCGTACTCGTGGCCTTGTCCAGATCATGGTCTTCACTCGCCCAGAGACTGGCGAAGCGATAGGAATCGCAGGAGCAGACACCGTTGCTGACCATTATCGGGCGGCGACGATATCAGGAATTTCTTTCGAGGCTCCATCGGTCGAAACGGTGGGCCTCTCGGGTGGCTGGTGGACGACCCGTATCCGCTGCCCGTTCTACGCTGACCGGGTCGCTTAGGAGTTCATGCTATGAGCGACACAAACAGAGTCGCGGCCAAATACGTCAAGGAGTCAACCTTCGGCATCACGCCGAGCACTCCAACAATGACAAATATTCGCCTTACTGGTGAATCCTTGAAACAAACAACGCAGACGACCAAGTCCGCGGAGATCCGCTCGGATCGTCAGGTCCCTGACGTGATCCGGACCGGCATTGGGGTCGAGGGCGACTTCAATTTCGAGCTCTCGCCTGGTGACTCCGGAACGGCTGGGCCATTCGATGACTTCATCGCCTCGTCCCTTCAGGCTTCGGCCTGGGCTGCCGACGTTGTTTCTACTGGAACCTATGACGTCGGGACCGCGACCACGATCACGCGAGCCTCTGGCTCGTTTGTTTCCGACGGCTTGACCGCCAACTCCTGGGTGAAGCTCTCCGGCTTTGCCGAGACGGAGAATAACACCATCGTTCGCGTTGTCACCGTGGCGGCCTTGACGCTGACTATCAGCGGCGTGGCTCTCACGACAGAGGCTGGTGCTTCCGCAACGGTCAGGCAGGGCGGCGATGTCGAGAACGGAACGACCCAGGATTCCTACACCATCCAGAAGGAATTCTCGGACGTCTCCAACGAGTTCGAGGTCAACGTCGGCTGCACTATCGGAGGCATGTCCCTTTCGGTATCTGCGACTGATATCGTGACCGGTTCCTTCAACATCATGGGCAAGTCCCAGGCTTCTGGAACCTCTGACCTCGCATCGGTTGACACCACCGTCCCAACGAACTCAGTCTTCAACGGTATCGACAACGTGCAAGCCCTTTTCGAGGGCGGCGTGGCTGCGGCCGATGAGATCTCAATCACCGAGTTCTCTTTCCAACAGACGAACAACCTGAGAACGCGTCAAGTCGTCGGAACGCTGGGAGCTGAGTCCATCGGGGCCGGTTCCTGCGAGGTCTCCGGAACCCTGAAGGCTTACTTCACATCGAAGACCCTTCTCGACAAGTATCTCAACTTCACTCAGAGCTCTCTCTCGATCATCATCAAGAGCAGTTCAAACACCGGCTATGTCATCGACTTGCCGGCCGTGAAGTACTCAGATGGTGGTCGAGTTGCTGGCGGCCAGAACGACGACGTCATGGCCGACCTCAGCTTCATGGCCTTCCGTGATTCGACTCTCGACTATACAATTCGAGTCACTCGCTTCACGACCTGATCGAGCAATGGAAGCGCCAACGGCGCGAGCGCTTCCAGAGCCACCCCGGGCGTCAATGGCGTCCGGGGTTTTTTCGCGCAAGTGCCAGGAGAGTAAAGAATGGCGAAACTAAAAAGCATCAAGACTGACAGCAAGAAGTCCGCTGAAGGTATCTGGTTCGACTACGAGATGGGCATCAGGCTCAGGATCGCCCGTATGGGCAACAAGGACTTTGAGGAGTTCGTCCGCTCGAAGCAGAAGACGAACATCAAGGGATTTCGAGCCAAGAAGATCACGGAAGAACAGGCCGAGGCTATCACGCAGGAGGCCGTCGCTCGTCATGTCTTGGTTGGCTGGGAGAACATCGAAGACGATGACGGGAATCCGATCCCGTACTCTCACGAGGTCGCCCTTGAGTTCCTTAACGATCCAGACCTCTCGGATCTCCGTCAGTTCGTCCTGATCCAGGCAAGCGACTCGGAGTCCTACCGGCTGGAAGCGATCGAGGAGGCTGAGGAAAACTAAAAGCGTGTCTTGAGTGGTCCCTTGAGTGGGGGCCATTCGAGGCGGTCCTTGCCAAGCGAGTATCCAGGGGACTTCCGACTCCGGCATGGGATAGACGAACCGAGATCTTTGAGGATCTCTTCCCCGTCTGGACTGCTTTTTGGATGTTATCGGCGGGCAGGGACGCGGGCTTCGCGCTTAACCCTTTACGTGCCTCTGATATCGAGGCCCACTTTCGGCTATGCTCAGTGAGCGGTGCCGATATTGAGGAATTCTATGTCCTGATCAGGGCTATGGATTCCCGCTATCTCGAGATCCATCAGGAACGCGCCAAGACGAAGCAGGAGAAGTCGAGCCATGGCAACAATCAAGGTCGCCGTTGACGCCAGAGAAGCGAAGGTCGGGGCTCAAGAAGTCGTTCGAGCTACGGACTCGATGGACAAGGGCGCGCGTAAAGCCGCAAAAGGCTCGGACCAACTCAAGGGGAAGATGGACGCGCTTGGCCCTGCGTCAAACAAGCTCAAGACCGCCTTTGCTGGACTGGCCGCTTCTATTGGGGCGGCCTTTGCGCTCAATCAGGCGCGCCAGGTCATCGGCGGTTACGAGCAGACCATGGCAAACCTCAGGGGCGTTACCGAGGCCACCACTGAGGAAATGGTCAGGTTCAACGACGCCTCGATAGAGCTCGGCTCAAAATCGACTTTTAACCCTGACGAAGTCGCCAACGGTCTCCTGAATATCGCCAAGGCCGGCTACAACGCCGGGCAAGCTATTGGGGCCATCCCTGCGGCTATGGATCTTGCGGTCGGTGGCGAGGTCTCGCTCAACGCAGCGACTGAGGCCATCGCTAAAACGCTGGCCCAGTTTGGCCTCGGAGTCAATGACGCGGAGCGAGCCGCCAACTCCTTGGTCATTGCCGCCAATGCGACTCAGGCTTCTGTCGAGTCCATGGGCGAGGGTATGAAGTACGCTGGCCCATTGGCGCATAAACTCCAGATGTCTCTCGAAGAAACTGCGGCCGCGCTGGGTGTTCTGTCTAACGCAGGCATCGAGGGTTCAATGGCTGGTACGAACGTTCGAGGCATGATGGCTTCCCTTTTGAATCCTTCCGCGAAAGCGAAGAAGGTCTTCGCTGACTTGTTTGGCTCAGTCGAAGAGGGCCTTCGGCTGATGGACGTAAAGAGCAAGGACATTGGGCTTGTCGATGCTCTCAAGTCTCTTGCTGATGCGGGGGTCGAAGCTGATCAACTTGGCCGGATCTTTGGGCAGCGGAACGTTGTCGCCGCCGGTGCCTTGGGCGACATGGCTGACGAAGTAGAGAAGGTCACAGACCAGATCACGAAGAACAAACATGCAGCCGCGGATTTGGCGAAAATTATGGGGAACACGCTCAATGGCTCCCTTAAGAATTTATCCTCAACGGTCAGCACTGTTTGGATCAAGATGGGCGAGTCGGGGTTAGGTGGCGCTATGAAGTACGCCGTCGACTTCACTATCGACGTAATCCGATCCCTCGCAGGCATCACGGCCAAGTCCCGTAGTGGTTCCGCATCAATTGAGAAGGTTGCTAACGCAGTTCGCGCCCTTGCTGCTGCCTCTGCTGCGTTCATCGCTCTCCAGTTGGGCGCAGGGCTGGTGAGCGTTGCCACTGGTGCCCTGAAAGCGGGCGGAGCCATGGCTAAACTCACAGCACTGATCGCAGCGAATCCTATCGGGATTCTCGCGCTTGCTATCGGTGCGGCGGTCTATGCTTGGCTTGAGTTCAAGGACGAAGTCATCAGCGTGGGCGATGAGTTCACGACCTTTGGCGATATCGTTAGAGCAACGTGGGACTTTGTGACTGAAGGAACAGTCTCCGCGTGGAATGCTCTCATTGAGGTTTTGGTCAAGGCGTGGGACTGGCTGAAGGAAAGTTTCTGGGGCGTGATCAAGTGGGTTGGCGATGCCTGGGGCGATCTCATGGAATCACTTGGCGTTGACTGGACTGGAGTCTGGGATACGATCATGAACGTCCTCAAGGTCGTAGCTAACGCGATTATCGGCACCTTCGTCGCTATCGGGAACATCGTCAAGGCTTTGATCAATCGCATCGTCGACGTGAGCAAAGCCTTCGCGTCCTTCGACTTCTCTTCTCCTTTCGAGTCCTTCACGCGTATTGGCAAGGCCCTGGTAGACCCGCGCAAAATGTTTGGCGAGCTGAAGGATGGAATCTTCGACGCTTATGCCGAGGACTACGTGGGCCAGATGGTTGGCGCCATCGGTGATGCCTACGAATCTTCCGAGGGAGCGATCAAAAAGGTGGGGGGAGTTGCTGGGCTCATCCTTGTGGCCTCAAGAGATGAGATCCTGAGGCGTGCAGTCAAGAAGACGAAGACCGCGAGGGCTGAGTCTGACCGCCTCAAGAAGATGAAGGAGGAGGCTGAGAAGGCGGGCAAGGCGACCGAGGAGCTGAACAGAAAAACGGTCGACCTCGAAGCCGGGCTCGATGGCGTTGGTGAGGCTGCGGCCGAAGCTGCAAAAGACCTCATCGCCCTTCAGACCGAGCTTGCCGATGAGATCGCTACCATGGAGCGGATTATCGAGCTCCGCGACCTCTCGACCGCTGCCCTTGAGCGCCAGCTTGCTCTTGATGACTTCCGCAAGAGGGCAGTCAACGCAGAGATCAAGGACGTGGACGGCCTCGTCAATGTCTACGGCGAACTCCTGGACAAAATGGAGCTGATCAACAACCAACGCTCTGAGCGCGAGCGCATGGCTGAGACTCTCGCAGACTTGCGCAAGGAGGTCGAGCTCATTGGCCTGGTCAACGCCGAGCGAGACAAAGAGCTTGCGATCTATGACGTGCTTAAGGGAGTCAAGAGCCTCGACGCGCAGGAGACTGCCGCCCTCGTTGACGAGTACGCAAGGCTATTCACTCAACTCCAAGAAGCCGAGCGGATCAAGGAAGTCTCGGATAGTATCGCTGACAGTTTCGGCAACGCCTTCGAGTCTATCCGGCAAGGGGCTACTTCGCTTGTCGATGTTATGAAAAACCTCTTCTTCGATATCGAGCGAATCCTGATCGATTCTATCGTCACGAAGCCGCTGGCTGCTTCAATCTCTTCCGGGCTTCAAGACGTCTTTGGCGGCCTTGGCTTTGGCGGGATCCTGAACGCCCATGGCAACGCTTACTCGATGGGGCAGCAGGTTACTCGCTACTCTCGCGGAGGCGTGACAAGCGGGCCTGAATACTTCCCCTTGAATGGAGGCAAGACCGGTCTCCGTGGCGAAGCCGGCCAAGAGGGAATCCTCCCTCTTCGTCGCCTCTCGAATGGCGACCTCGGGGTCCAGTCCGATGGCTCTGGTGGGGGCGGTTCTACCATTGTCAACATGAACGTCTACGCGAAGGACGCCGACTCCTTCCGCAAGTCTCAGCGGCAGATCGTCTCTGATCTCCGTCGCGCCACGGGAGAACGCAAGCGATGAGCTTTCACGAAGTCCAGTTCCCCACAGGGATCTCTTACGGCTCAAGGGGCGGGCCTGGGCATAACACTTCAGTAATTGAGCTGGACTCTGGAGCTGAGGAGCGGATAGCGAGATGGTCAACGCCTCGCTGCAATTACGACGTTAGCTATGGGGTCAAGTCTTATGAGGACCTGGCTGACGTCATCAAGTTCGCTCGCGCTCGAGAGGGAGCGGTCCATGGCTTCCGGTTCAAAGACTGGAGCGACTACACCTCAGCGAGCGACGGCGTCTCAGCGGCAGCAATCACCGACCAGACTATCGGTACCGGTGACGGAGTTACCACCACCTTCCAGCTTACGAAGACCTACACGAGCGGCGCGACCACTCGGACCCGAACGATCGAGAAGCCGGTCTCTGGTACGGTCCTCGTCGAAGTCGACGGAGTGGCACAAACTGAGGGAGTGGACTTCACTTTCAACACGACCACCGGCTTGATCACTTTCACAACCGTCCCCGGGATCGGCTTAACGATCAAGGCTGGCTTCCAGTTCGACGTCCCGGTCCGCTTTGGGCTTGACGTGGACGAGCTCCTCGACGTTTCGCTTGACGACTACTCGAGCGGCTCGGTCCAGAGGATCTCTGTCGTCGAGATCAAGGACGAGGCCCCAGTCGACGAGAGCTTCTTCTATCGAGGATCGCAGGTCTTCGATCCCATGTCGGCAAACGTCTCGATCACTCCAAACGATGGAGCGGTCCTGGCCTTCAACGTGACGACGACCAGCCTTGAAATACAACTCCCCGATCCAGCGAACTACGCAGCCGGCGGTCCTTATCACTTTGTCACGAATATCGGCAGTCAGACCGTGACGGTCAAGCGATCGACAACGACGGTCTTGACTTTGGGCATTGATACTTGGGGGACTTTGGTCATCGGCCTTGATGCCTCTGGAGCCAAGACCTGGTACGGTTTCTGATATGCAAACAGAAGACAGCTACTTCGGCAAGGCTTTCAAGTACGAGCTGGCGACTGGTGTCGACTTCACCATGGACCCGCGCTTTGCTCGTTTCCATCGAGTAGTTTGCACAGCGGCCACAGCCCTCACGCTTGCGGCTGGCTCAGATTACGATGGGCACTTTGTTTACTTTGCCAGCGATTCCTCCTCGACGCAGAACCTCACGGTCGACGGTTGGACGATCCAGCCTGGAGAAGTGGCCTTCTTTGCCAACGTCGAAGGCACCTGGTACACATGGAATCGAAACGAGACTCTCGGCGGTTCGGCCTCGCGTGGTCATCTCTACTCGAAGACCTACATCGTTGGTGGAACAAGCACCCCGATCTCGACGAAACAATATAGCTACACGACTGGAGTTTGGACTTCTGGCAACAACCTCTTGACCCAGAAGGTCGAGGCGGCAGCCGCATCCGTGGGGCCGGTTGCTTCCCTTGTTGGATACGACCCGCAGACTACCGGCCACTCCGATGAACACGACGAGCTCAACATCGTTAACAATACCGTCCAAGCTCAAACCAACTTCCCAGTCGAAGAGCTCCGGGCTTGCGCCGCTCAAGGCTTGAGTCCTGCCCTCCTCCGGTCGAGGTTCTTCTATGGTGGAAACGACTCAGCCGCTGTCTTCTCCTTTGTAAACGCAGAGTGGTCGATCCAGACTTCTCTCCCGATGAAGAGGGGCAGAGGGATCGCCGTATCTCGCGCAAGTCAGAACCGGCAGGAGAGAAACGTCTACCTCTTCAGTGGAGACGATCCGATCAAGCAGCCATGTCTCGGGCACCACCCGCGCCTTGGCTTCTATTGGACGTGCACTCTTCACCCTGGCGATCAGCGCCGATCGGTTGCGGGCTTTGCCAGAAACGACAAGCTGCACCAGATCGGTGGCTACCTGGACTCTCCCGCAACGAGCTATTCTCTCAACGAGGAATACGACCCGCTCTCGGAATCCTGGGCGACGAGGACGGCTCTGCCGGCAGATCGCTATGGAGGGGCTGGCGTAACGGGCGAAAAAAGTGGATTCTATATAGGCGGGAGGAACGCGGCCGGCACCGGAATGACCGGCACGAAGACCTACAAATATGATGCTTGGACTGTCACGGGTGCCCTTCCCGCCGCTCGTGAGGAGGTCCGGGCCAGTGGAGTATCTGTCTCATGAGCGCCGAAACGACCGAAAACGAGACCGCTATGGAGCGCCAAGCCGCAGAAAGTGGCGAAATCGCCCCAGAGCAAGCCAAAAACGCCCCAGATCAAGCCGTAGGGGGGGCCGCTGCCGAATCAGGCGCGGACGAAGCCGAGGCTAACCTGGAGGATTCTGGGGGCTTTTCAGCGAGCCAGGCCGAAGCCGATGCCGAGTTGGGGCGCCTCAAGCCGATCCTGAGCCGATCCCTCGAAGAGTTCCGCCCCTACCATTCTGGCTTTCAGATCGACCGCTTCATCCTTGGAGTGGGTGCCGGGACTTCCTGGGGGGCCTTCACTCAGGCTGCCAGAGAGATCGCGACCCGGGTCGAGTCCCTGAAACTGGACTATGTCGCAGGAGGCCGACTCCAGGTCGATCTCCAGGAATCGATCAACGAGACGCAGGCGGCAACGAGCTCCTATTATAATCTGCTGGGCGAACTGACGAAGCGCTACCGGAAAATCGAGGACGACAACGAGCGTTCTGAGAAGGTCCAGATCAAAGCCTCGAAGAAGTGGGCTGCCATGAAGCGGGCCGAACTGGATCGCACCGAGGTCATTATGCAGCTTGACGCTCATAAGCGCTCAGTCGCGGACAAGGAGCGGGAGCTGGGCCGGTTCCTCGCTCACTTCGAGGAGCTCCGCGCCGAGCTCGAGATGGACGGCCCTCTCGATGAGGCGCGCAAAGAAAAGCTCGAGGCCGAACTCTGGGAGACGAAGGCGAAGATCGCCATCGCTGCCGAGATTACGACCATGGGCGGGATCGGATCCGAGACGCTTGGGCTTATCAATGCCATGT
>Ga0070746_10002256_pt1 | contig 11443 bp, 17 predicted proteins | sample VirMetDEL_Mar_21_FD_77016 | JGI IMG/M metagenome (GOLD analysis project Ga0070746, IMG submission 77016) | Aqueous microbial communities from the Delaware River and Bay under freshwater to marine salinity gradient to study organic matter... | ecosystem: Environmental > Aquatic > Marine >... | reverse complement strand
ATATTTTTAGTCCACAGCTCTACGTCTGTATTGATGCTATTATATCTATGATACATAGCTTTTTCTACGTTCGGAAATACATACCGACCTTTTAGAGCGTAGCAACCGCTACACGTACTTCCTTTGACAGTAACCAATCTACTTCCTACATTGCATTCTTTTGCAGGAATAGAATAGCCACTACAAGGCATTTTAGAAGGTGCTGATAAACTACCAACAGCTTCCTTCAGTTCTTTTAGTTTCATATCTATTTATTTCTATTATATATTCTCTCATATCCGTAGCTATCTATAAATGTAGCGTTGAACATTTCTTTTAGCTTCTTGTAGTATTTTGAGCGTTTAGGATATTTGTACTTACCTACACCAATTTCAAACTTGAGTCCGTTACTATATTTATAATAGAACCTCCATAATTGCTTCTCCATATCTATATAGTTATTATTGAGTAAAAGCAACAGCATAGTATTAGTGCTGTTCCTATTAATAGTAATACATCTGTACAGGTTATTTCTTTTAGTAGTGTTTTCATATTAATTCCATTGTTTATTATAGTCCTTATAAAAGTCAAGTATTTGTTGAAATGCTTTTGGTTTAAGATTATCAACTAACCACTCTATTTCGTTCGTAGCATCAGTCATATCATAGTACACTCTTTGTGCGTACCATTTTATAATATCCCGAAGTTCTTCTGTAGTTTTATCATTACTAGTATTCATCTTGTATATCTATTTCAGTTTCTACATCTGTTACTTCAAATGTATCTACGTTGGTTTCTATTACTTCTATATCTCCTGCGTATAACGCATCCAACAAATACTCCTCATCAGTATCTAGATTTAGAGTATGCCTACCTTGTACTCTTACTTTTACGGTAGCTTCTAGAAATACATTGCCTGTTTGTATTTCATATGTACTGAATTTTCTGCCCATTTTCTTTTACTTTATTTATTAATTTATTTATTCTCTTATCTGTAAGAGCATCCCATCTTTTATCCTTGAAATATATAAGGCTACGTTCTAGATAGAATAGTTCATCTTTATTTAGCTCTACATTTGTAGTAGGCTTCTTTTTTCTTTTACACATATGCACATTATTTATTTAGTGGTACATCCATTGACAATCCTTACTTCTATGCCCTAACTCATCGAGCAAATCTTCTGAATCCATTTCTAGCTGTTGTTCTGTGAGTATATATGAATATACTTCACCTGCACAAAAATCTAATATCGTTACTCTCATATATCTATTTATTTACAGGTTCTAGAAATCCGAGTGCGTTCTTAGTTCGTTTATTTAGCCGTTCTATTTCTAGCTCTAGCTTTTCATCATTGTACAATAAGTCCCAACCTATTGGTACGAAATCAAGTGTTTCAACTTGTAGGAATACATTGTTTTCCATTGTATATATATTTATTTATTATTATTAGAATCTGAATATATCATCTTTTACAATATGTACATACGCATTTCTACGTTGTACCTCTAGCCAATCTGTATAATTGAATCGAGCTGTATATGCTTTTGGTCGCTTGATATTTTTACATCTATCTTTGTATTGTGCGTTCAAAGATTTGTCTTGGTATAAGTACGTGATACCATCTGAGGTCTGTACTTTTCTGAGCGTTCTATTTCTACGCTCTGCGTTCTCTCTATTGCTACGCGTTCTCTGCGTTCTTTTGCGTGTTCTAGGTTTTACTATTTGTATAACCTCTTGGTCTGTAATTGTAGGAACTGAAAGTTTCATAAGCTATAAATAAATAAAGGGACTAGGCTATTTCTAGCCTGTCCCTATTTGTACAAATTAGTCTGTTATTATTTCTACTTTTGTTTGAATCTTACCCGTAACTATTTTGCTACACTCCCCGTATTTCTTTTCAAATGCTTGTAGCACTTTGTTTACGTGGTGGATTTCATCTTCTGAAATTTCAATATTTACATCATTACCCAAGTCTATATTTTTAGACTCTAGTAGTTCGATAGCCGTATTTTTAACGGCTTCCAAAAATACAAACTTAATAACTTCATTTGTAGTTGCTACCCTTCCCTTTTTTACGTTAATTGCTTTTTTCACTTTTATATATATTTAACGATTAATAATTCAAATTAAAATGGTAGAGAAAATTCAGGGAAAATCCTCTTCTCAAGTTCTTCTTGAAATTCTCTTAATTCTGCTTGTATTTCTAGCAATTGGAAATACTTCTTTTCTAGTTGTTCGGTTGTTTGATTTTCTAAATTTAAATCCATGTTATTTGTATAATTATTTGCTTTATTTCTATACAGCTAATATAGGTAGTGTAAAAGCGGTGAACAAATAAATTTAGGTATATTTTAGCCCACCATTTATCATACATTACCCACTTTTTACCATGCCATTTTGAGATTGAGTGAAAATACCTATAAAAAAAGTGCAAAATTATTTGGTATTCTCAAATATTTGATATTGACCGCCAAAAATTACCCTGCTGCTATTGCTGACTTCACAGAGGGGGGACTTGGGTTGGGAAAAGGGCAATGAATTGAATGCAAAATCACTTGTTTGCAAACTTTGTATTATAATACATAATATTATTATAATAGTCTTACTTATTCTGATACTATTATTATAATACTCTATCTTTATTAGATAGAGTATAATATTTATTAGTTTATACTTATATTATAAGGGGTGTTTAGTTATGAATTAAACATTCTTTATTGTATATTTGAGTAAAAGCATTTGTATTGTGACTCAGAAAGAATTAATTATTGCCTTAGCAGGTAGGAGCGATGCACCGAAAGGAGAGTTGAGAAAAGAGATGTTTTTATTCTACAATTCTATGGTTGGAAAGAGCCTGTATTTTAAAAGAAACGAGAATCCAAATACATCGTGTGGTAGTTGTATCCAAAGAGTATTGAGAAGTATATTCAATTGGTATCATTTGTCTGATGAATCGCCAAAATATGATGAGATATATTTTACAGGTAAATTAGGTTTGCATAACATACCTATCTATAAATTAAAATAAAGCTATTTATGAGCGTTAAAAAAGATAACAAGGGGAATATAACCAAAGGTAGAGGAAGTGAGCTTACAGACCTTCAGAATGCCTTTCTAGAGCGTTTAAAGAACGAGGGTATAGAGAGTGGAGGAAAGATAGCTAGAGATTTAGGTTATACGAACTACTATCGTGATAGGAGAACAGACGGTACTGCTTTCCACAGAGAGATGATGAAGTTTGTCAATCAGGAGACGAAAAGTGTGGAGGCTGCAAAAGGAACAAACCTAAGTAAGCTGATAAGCATTCGTGATATGGCACTAGCCAATGGAGATATGAAAGTGGCTATGGATGCAATACGTATCATCAACGATATGCAGGGATACAAAGCACCAACAAAAGTTGAGCAAACTAAGATAGACATCACAGCAACAATCGACCTCACTAAACAACCTGACGAGGATAATTTATTAGACATCGACTACGAGGATGCAGATTAAGCTATACAATCCTACACAACCACAGAAAGACTTCCATAATCTTATCCACGAGGACAAGCCGTTTATCGGATGTATCGTTGCAGGTAGGCAGACAGGCAAGACCTTCTTTATGCAGAACGATTGTTTGATGAGAGCATTGAACAACCCTAGGCAAAGGATATTTTGGGTATCTCCCATCCAAGACCAAGCGAACAAGGTGATGAAAGATATAGAGGGTATGTTTAGCGGTAGGACTGAGATATTCCAAAAAATAATCAAAAGGTTTGACAGGAAGTCCAACGAGATGTATCTGTACAATGGTAGCTTTATCAAATTCCGTAGTGCCGATAGTGGGGACAACCTTCGTGGTGCAACGCTAGATTTTATATACATTGATGAGGCTGCATATATGAAGCTAGACTTTATCAATGAGGTACTCCTTCCTATGGTGACTAGAACTAAGGGCAGAGTATGTGCATCGTCTACTTTCAATGGACCGAATTGGTTTTTCGATTGGTACAAGGACGGACAGCTCCAAGAGAATTGGGAGCAGATGAAAAGCATTAAGCGTACCTACCTAGACCTTAAAGACCCTGAAGTGAGCAAAACTGTATTAGGGATTAAGAAGTCTATGACCAAAGCTCAGTTTGACCAAGAGTTCTTGTGTAAGCCTGTAAGCAGTAATGCCTTGTTCAGTAATATTGACGAGTGCGTAAGCACTACCATAAACACCGAATACGAGAGAGTTTACATCGGTATGGATATTGGAGTCGCTCAAGATTATACGGTGCTAACGGCATTGGACGAACACTACAACATTATAGATATAGACCGATTCAACTACAAAGAAGAGGCTATGGATAACGATGAGTTCAAGCAACGCATCAAAGACTTTTACTTGAAACACGATGAGAAGTTGAGTGCTTGTTACTTTGAGGTAAACAACAACGACCTGCTTTTCGATGAGATTACAGATGACGAGCGTTTATACAAGATGATTCCTTTCATCACATCGGCAAAGACAAAGCCTGAGATTATCAAAAACCTTATCAAGCTGTTTGATGAAAAGAAGATAACAATAATCAATAGCGACAATTTAATAAAGGAGCTTTACGATTTCAAAAGTAAGCGTAACCCCATTACAGGGAATCTTCAGTTTAGCAACACACATGGTAAGCACGATGATATGGTAATGTCCCTAGCCATAGCAGCATATTGTGCAAAAGAAGAACAGGACGGAGGCGTAACAATGTTTTTATGATTTCACTACGAACACATATTGAATTAACTAAGAGCGTTGATTCTGAAGATAAAGTATTAGAAACTTTAAGCACCTTAGATATAGAGGAACGTCTAAACGTGATGAGAAATATGTCTGAGGTGTATCCATTGACAGAAGATACACGAGCAAATCCTGAGTACAAGAATGATTTTAATATTTATGAAAAAATCACAGACTTGCACTTGGGTCAGTTTATAATGTTGGAACAACTAATCACGTCGAATGAAAAATATGAAAACAGAGTAGACAACGACCTTGAGATAGCAAAACTGATTATACGTCCTAAACACCAAAAAGAATTTGACAACGAAGACTTAGAGTCAGAAAAACAAAACACAGAAGATATATTGAACTCTGATGTTAGAAACGTATATGGTTGCATTAACAAGTTTATGAAGGACAGGGAGTATGTATTGTTCAAACAATTCTCAGGAGTGTTTTACAATATCAAGAACTATAATGAAGAAGAGGAAGAAGAAAAGAAAGAACTCGTAGGCGAAGATTTATTTTACAATCAATGGTATTGGTACAATATAGTTAGGACATTGGCTCAAGAAGACATCAGAAGATATGAAGAAATATATATGATGAAAATGAATATCATACTTCCTGAAATGAGCTTTTTAGCTCAAAAAAGTAAAATAGAAAAAATGAATCAGCGCAAAATGGAGGCTAAGTATAAATTGTAAATTCAATAAAGAGATTATGAATAATTTATCAGCGTTTTATGATTTAGCTAAAGGCTTTGCCTCTAGCCATGATATGATAAACCAATTCTTGTTTATCGGCTCGGAGCAAGAGCTAGATAATATTGAGTTTGAATATAGAACTTTTATAATAATCCCTGAAAGCAGTAACATATCTAGAGATGATAACAGACCTATTTATAATATTAGTTTTGATTGTTTAATTATTGATAGGTATATCTATAAGAACGAAACGTCACTAATGAAGTGCGTAGAAGAAAATATGTTTGTCGCAGGTCAGTTTCAAGACTTTTTGATACAAAGCAATGAAAATGTAGACTTTGAAGATATTGAAATAGGTAGCTTAGGGAATGATGATTACAATGTATCAACCGCTATGTTTGGAGTAAGTATAGAATTTGCAAGAAGTCCATACACTAAAGGAATTATAAGTTGATAAGCAGACAAAAACAAATACAGAATTTAAGAAAGTATATTGCTGAGGAGATAGCTGATGTTGGTTTAAAAGTAACATTTATAAACGCATTAAAAAGAAATAAACAATCAGTAACAAACAACTTAGTAAACTCTGTACTGAAAATAAATTATCAAAAAAGTGGTAAGTATTTAAGAGTATCATCAGGATTTAACAAGGAGTCTAATCTTTTAACAAATATTAAAATTGACATAAAACTACCTTGGGGATTGTATGGAGCAAAACTAGATACTGTGGAAGGTCGTAGCGATAATGCCGAATCTCCAATGAGAGTTTCTTCAAACTCTATATATAAATGGATGAATAATAAAAAAATATTTACTTCAGGACAATATTTTAAAAGAGATAAAAGAAGAGGAAAGGTTTACTCTTTTTCAATGAAAGAAAGCTACAGAAAATCAATAGCATTTTTGATAGCTAGAAAAATAAATAGAGAACAAGAGCTTGTAACTAGAAACCCTTATGGTACTGAGTTAGCAATAAAATTAGAGTTTGCGGTGTTTAAAGCGATGGAAAGATTTAGAGATGAATATCTAGTTGACTTTATGAATGACTTCGTAGTTACTTTTACAAAAGCAGAATAAAATGGCAAAAAAAAGAGATAATCTAAAGCAGTTTAGAAAGGATATAGAGGCAGCAAATAAGGCGTTTGCTCAACTTTCCAATGAGATTATAAAGCTCCAAAAAAATGGCAAATCTGCCGCAGAAATAAATGAAAAGTTAGGTGATGCGATAGAAAAAGTAGAGAAAAAGTTTAAGGCTACTACAGGAGCTATTAGAGTCTTTCAAAACAAATTTAGTGAAACAACACAAAAATCCAAACAAGCTACTGCTGAGATAAAAAAATTAAACTCAGGATTTAAAAGTTTAGATAGCTCGTTTAAAAGAGCAACAAAAACTACCGATACATTTGGTCAAGCATTTAGAAAACAATTTTCTGCTGAGTCTTTAGGTAAAGCGGCAGGTAACTTACTTAAATATGTAGGTGCATTTAAGTTATTTAACACCGTAATAAATCTAGTCAAGAATACAACTGTAGCCGCAGCAAAGGCTAACATAGAATTTGAGGCAGAACTAGCAAAACTAGAAGCGGTTACAAGTGCTAATAGCGAAGAAATGGAAATGCTTAGCGACAACATTCTTCAGGTAGCAGGTAATACCAAGTTTACATCATCAGAGATTGTACAGCTACAAACGGCATTGGGTAAGCTAGGATTTAGCACACAAGAAATCGTTGCAGCTACCCAAGCTGTTGCAAATGTAGCACAAGCATTAGGCGAAAGTGCAGCCCCTGTAGCAGAAAAGATAGGACAGATTCTTAATCAGTTTAATCTTACAGCATCTGAATCAGTTATGGTAGGTGATGTTCTTGTATCAACTATAAACAACTCTGCACTATCATTTGAATCATTTGGTACAGCAATACAATACGTTGGTCCGTTAGCGGCAGAGCTAGGAACTTCATTCGTAGAGCTTTCAGGAGCAATGGCTATCCTAGCGGATAACGGATTTACAGCATCTCGTATTGGTACAGGTCTTAGAGGTGTTTTGACAGAATTAGGTACTTCAGGTAGGGACTTGGAATCAATAGTTAGAAAATTAGCTGATGAAGAAATTTCATTTGCAGAAGCGGTAGAACTTGTAGGTAAGCGTTCAGCCGCACAGCTAATCACACTTGTAGATAATATTGATGCGCTAGAACAGGCTGAAGACAAATATATAGAAACAGGAGCAGCTATTGTTGCATCGGCAAAACAGATTGATACGTTTAGGGGAAATACAGAGCTTTTAAACTCCGCTTGGAACGCATTTCTTATTGGTCTAGGAGAGTTTTATAATAGAGCAGGTCTAGTAAAAGCCGCACTTAGATTATTGGATAGCGAAGCGGCAGACACAGCAGAAGGTCTAGGTCTTGTAGCTGATGCAAGTCCTGAATTAATAGCTACAGGTATTGAGGCGGCAGTAAATAAATTTAAAGAGCTTAATGGGCAGGGTGTTGAATTTGAAGAAATAATGATACAAGCACGTAGTGCTACTGCTCAAACAATTGCTGACGAGATTCTCAAGGGAGATGAAAGAATGCGAAGTTTCTTAGACCGTCAAATAGAACTGAATAGACAAGCAGAAGCTAACAAAGAAAGATTTCAATATTTTGGTGTTGATGATGCATTAGAAGCAATTACTGAAAAAATAGAAAAACGTAGAGAGAAATTTTTTAACAAAGTAAATGCTGCTTTAGCCGATGAGGTAAGACAGCAAGTAGAAAACGCTGCAATACAAACAGAAAGAAATGAAATTACAGAAGAGTATTCAGGTATTTTTGATGGTCTTGTAGATAAATCTGAAAAATTAAAAGAATTAGCTGATGACCAAAAACTTAGCGAAAAAGAACGACTTGATTTTAATTCTAAGATAGAAAAAGAAATAAATCAATTAAAAGAAAAAAGAGCAGAAATAGAAAATGGTGAACTAAAAGCATTGCAACTAAAACAAAGTGCAAGTATACAGCTTAGTGAGGAGGAAAGTCTTAAATTAAAAATTCTTGAGGGTCAAGTAGAAGCATACGATACTCAAATTGGAAAGTTTAGAAACTTATTTGTAATTGCAGGTGAACAAAAGAAAGAAACAAAAGGTGCTGAAAAAAACTTCAACGCACAAATAAATGCTCTTAATTTACTTATAGAAAAAGAAAAAAGAAGTTTAGCCAATAAGCTACTACAAAATAAATTACAAAGAGAGGCACTTCTTAACGAGTTAGAAAACACAACAAACAAAGAAAAACAAGAAGAACTTCAAAGAAAGATAGTTCAGTTAGAGGGTGACAGCTTATTAGCTCAAAAAAGCTCGTTTGAGGCTATTAAAGGATTCATAAGCGATACTAGAGGTGAATTAGAGAAAGCACAACTTTCAATAAAACAAACTCAAATAGCCTCTGATAAGATAGCTAAAATTGAATTTAAAATTGGTGACCTAGACATAGACATAAAAGAGCTTGGTAAGGTTGCAGAAAATTTAGCAGAAAGTTTTGAAGAGCAGTTTGGAGAAGAGCTAAAGGAAGGTAAAGAATTAACTGAAGCTCAAACAGCATTTGTACAAAAATTCTTAGATGATTTATTTAACACATTTGGAGATGGCATAACAGATGAGCAGAAAGAAATATTAACTGATTTGGTTTTTTCAAGTCTGTTTGCTGATGCTGAAGCTGTAAAGAAAAATACAGAAAAACTAGCTAAAACAATAAAGAAAAATATTAGACTAGTATTAGACCAACTTAGAGATGTGTTTGATGAATACAATGAAACGTATTTAGAAAATAAAAAGGGTAGGCTAGAAGCGGAGCTAGACTCAGTAAAAAGAGCTAGTGAGATAGAACAAGAAATACTTTCTGCACAGCTAAACAACCAACTCATAACAGAAGGTCAGTTTAGAACAAAATCACTAGAGCTTAGAAAAGTTGCATTAGCTAAAGAAAATTCTATAAACAAAAAAATATTTGATGCTGAGAAAGCATCTGACCTTAGAATTGTAGGAGCAGAAACAGCAGAAGCTCTAGCTACCAACATACAAAACAACTATAAAAGCTTTGATGGTATAACTGCAACCATTGTTGGTGCTGTATCCGCATTATCAATAATAGCGGCAGGTGTGGCTAGGGCTGATGCGATAAATAGAAGACAATTTACTCCTGTGCGATTTGAAGAAGGGGGTATGGTTCAAGGACCAAGCCACAGGCAAGGAGGAGTTCCCTTCACAGTACAGGGTAGGTCAGGATATGAAATGGAAGGTGGAGAGTTTATTGTAAACAAGAAAGCATCTGCTATGCATAGAGATTTACTTACTAGAATAAATGATTCAGGCAGGGTAAATTCGTCAGTAGGTCAATATTCGTTTGCTAATGGAGGAATTGTTCCCATGAGTATGGGTGACGAAAGTGTAAATTTATTAAAGTCAATTGCAGAAGCAACTACAACGTCTGCTTTGCAAAGCTCAAAACCTGTTAGGGCATTTGTTAGTTCAAAAGACCTTAGACAAAATGAAAACGAGCGCAGACTAAGAGATAGAAACGATAGAATATAATGAGTGATTTTAAGTTTTACGGACTAGATACAGTTACCCACGTTAATGCAGGTCCTTGTGCATTTGCAGGAACTACAATAACAACTACCAATGATATTGCAGACTTGGGGGATATGGTGTATTTTCAAATATCAGAAACACAGGGAGCGGTAGGTGTGTGTACAAACACAGGGACAACATTTAATGTAGACACAAACGTGTATTCAAACATACCTTCAAGTTTTACTCCTAACGGCACAACATCATTTATTTATGTATTTGACGAAACCGATGATTTGCTTTATGATGAAGTTACTAGCTATAGAATAGAAAATTCAATAAGCATTGCTACTTTTTCCGAAAGCTACAGACCTTACAACACAAATCAAGATTTTAGACTTTTGTGTAATACTCAAATAAGAAATCTTGTTGGAAGTTTAAAAACAATGATTTTGAAATCTTACGTTATATTTAAAGATACTTGTGATAACAAGGCATACCTAGTATCATTTTCAGGAGATACTTTTGTAACTTTAAATAATAAGTTTAAAAGCTCATTAGAATTTAATATCGCAACAAGATAATATGGATTTTAAGTTAGAGATAAGTAGAGATAATTCTACCTTTTACAAGTTGGATTTATTTGCAAATCCTTCACTTCAGTACAATGTAGATTTTTATGATAGCTTGGAAATAAATTCTGTCAAGATTCCGTTTTCTACTACATTGAAAATACCATTGACTACAAACAATAAAAGTACCAATCTTTTTAATTACGACCCACTAACAGATGCTCAAAGCAACTTTCCAAAAGATGATTTCTTTTTTAAGCTGACAGTAATTGGTGCATCCGATACAATAATAAGAGGGATATTGAATCTTATTTCTATTGAATACAATAGTGATGAGCCTTATATAGATGTTTCTCTTATAGACTTTGTTGTAAAGTATATCAATGACTTGAAAGACACAACACTTTCTGACCTATATAATTCTACAAATTCTAGCTATAAGCCATATTATGAGAGCGACCAAACTTTCTCTACCTTTCAAACAACTGTTGCATCAGGAGGAGAGGAAGGAACATTGAATACAGACCCTTCTTTTACTAGACCAATTATATTCCCTCATGTAGATTTGTGTAACGATGTATCTAGGAAATATAATTACGAGTACAGACAATTCTTAGAGCATGGACCTTCTTTAAACAACACAGGACTGATTCCTGTATTTAATGTAAAATTATTTTTAGAATATCTAGGAAGATATATTACTGACCAAGGATTTGAAACTCGTGTAGACAGCAAATTATTTGCGCTAAATCACACAGAGGCTATAGCTAAGTTTGATGTAGAAAAACTACACTTAGTTTTACCATGTAAGCTAGAAGCAAAAGTAGATACAAATACTAGAGAGTTTGTGTTAAATCAAGCGGACAAATGGTCAGGCACAAATGAAGATATGTT
>Ga0070746_10002251_pt1 | contig 11449 bp, 19 predicted proteins | sample VirMetDEL_Mar_21_FD_77016 | JGI IMG/M metagenome (GOLD analysis project Ga0070746, IMG submission 77016) | Aqueous microbial communities from the Delaware River and Bay under freshwater to marine salinity gradient to study organic matter... | ecosystem: Environmental > Aquatic > Marine >... | reverse complement strand
TGAAATAGCCCACACGATGCCATGTTTTGTAACACAACGTAAAGGCTTGCTGCTCTGAAAGACCGTCAGGCAAGCACTTGTGGTGCAGATTGTCGTAGGTGATCGGCAATGGAAAATGCTTTGCAAGCAACGAGGGAGTCCATATACCTTTGTCCTCATTCTCTACAACAAGACGAGTTTGAACAGACTTATCGCACTTGGCTAGATTGGACATAAAACGAGCAGCAATCTCTTCTGGCTCGCCCTTGGTGCAGTTGACATGAATGTTAATAGGCGCACGGTAGTCACGATGCGCTCCAATCATATCCATAAGCCAGCCATGATGATTTAATTCTTTGATAGTTTTAGCAACGTTATGCTTGCCTTCGCTTGCAAGCACGTTGAACTGGTCAGGGTGACATGATACACGAATGTTGTTGTATTTGATAATAGAAGCGCAATCGGCAAGCGCGGCCATTATGTCGATATAATCGGGGTAATCTTCTAATTCAAGCTCGGCAACATCGTAAGTAAGTAATGGGAAAAGTTTTGAACTAACACGATAGCCCCAACGTTTTGCCGCGCATTTTTGTAAAATCTTGTAGGTAACACGAATGTTGTTGAGAGTACGAGACGAAACTGTTGCGACTGCTTCCTGACGAGGCAGTTTAGAAAATCTTGCCCAAGTCATAGTTTGAAACTTGTGACCGTCATTAGCAAGCGTATTTGAAATGCAACAGAGATTGTAAGCCATATCTAAACAATAAAAAAAATTTGCCCTAAAGTCAAACCTTTTCTTAAAAAAGTGTATTAATTAGTAAGATGTTTGAACTTTGGGTCAATAAATATAAAATCAAAGTATTCGTATGTAATGATGGTAATTGGCGTCATGACAACATCTTTATATACAATAATAGTAAATGTATAGCGGAAAAAGAAATAGAAACAATAATAGAGTATCTATTCAATGAGGGGTTTATAAAAGATAGAAGAACTTCATATCACATTGCAGAAAGAAATTCAGACAAGTGATGTGTGGAATACCTCCAACTTTTAATTTTTTTAAATTAATTACCTTTAGTTTTTTTATGGTGAGTTTCCACTGTGTTTCTCAAACCGTCATAAAAATCCAAAAGCTCTTCATGAGAACCAAAGTCTAGTATCTCTTGTAGTTTGTGCCTATCAAATTTAATAACATACTTATAAGGAGTTTTACGATTTAATGCTTCAACCTTTACCTTCATAGTCATCGCATCATGCGTTTCTGAAATATCAATTGTTTCCATGATTCTTTTCAAATTTTTGCATTAATTTCTTGACTCCAATCAATTCAATTCCAACGATAGTTCCTACTTCGTCCGTATCTAAAGCTACCATTGTATTGTCTTTAGCGTCTCTGTAAAGTAAAACGGAACCTAAAGTTCCTTGACATGGAGCTTTCCAAACGTACATCGTATCCTCTTTTTGGTTGTAAGAGATACGATTCTCATCATTGTATTCAGTGTATTGTTCCATCTACGCCTCCTGTTTCGGTAAGTTTACTACTTCACGACCATTCCAATACCAAGAATCACTTTCCCATTCTTGCGATACTTTACCCTTCTTATCCATTCTTAGGTAATAAAAGTCTCCAGATACCCCTTTAAAGCATCCAAAATCATTTATGGGCTGTGTTGCTACCTTTGGCCTACCCTTATAGTCAAACTCGTCATGAAGCACTAGACGGGCGTGTGTAGCAGTTTTTGGTGGACGCGGGATAGTTACCTCCCAATCCTTTGTTCCCACTGTGACTATTGGACTACCTTTGCGCGGCATTAGAGTTTCTTTCCTCTCATTTTTTCTAGCTCACGTTTTTCAAACTCTGCTAAAGAAGCTTCTGTAAAAGCTTGAGTAATTTGAACGGGCTGTTCATAAGGTTTAAATTTGGGGTCTTTGTTTTTCTCGTCGAGCATTTTTTGTAAAACATCCTTGGCTTCTTTTAATGCGCTGTATCCATATTCTGATACTTCTTTTTCTTTGCCAAGGATTGCGAGAGCAATCATCAATGCTTGTTTTTCAGTTACTGCGGTTTCCATTTTTTAAATAATAATTACTCTTCATCGGTAAAGGCTTTTGCCAACATCACATCAATTTGACCAGCAGTTTCTTTTACCGCCTGAGTCTCATCTTTGTTTTCAAAAACTAATTCGCCGTAGTATTTATTTTTTTTAGCAGTAGGCCATTCACAATCACGGATAGCAACTACCTTATCCATAGCCACTAAAGTTTTGTGACCGTTCATTTGTGTAAGAATCAATGTTCTCGTCATGTTTGAATATTAAATAGTTTTTGTCGTATCGTCAATAAAAAACCGCGAGGCTTTTACACCTCGCGGAATTTTCTCCGTTCACACCTTTGGGCTTAGTAATCGCTTTCGACGTAATCATCCATGTCGTACTCGTCATTGTACCCATCCTCCATTGGAGGGGCGTCAATAGTTTCGTAATGACCCACAACCTTGTACTTTGCTGTCCTCAACTTCTGGCACTCGCAATCAGTTGGAACGCTCACAACGTCAGCAGGATCAATTTCCACAACCATTAGATTGCCTCCGTTACTGGCGTAACCTTTGGCGTACTCATAACTACCCGCATGGAACCCATCCGAGCAACCAATGGTAGCATCGTCGCACACACGATTACGAGTCATTTCAAGAACATCGCCAACCTTGTTGGAGAACTTGCCAGTGTAAAAATCTTTGAAATCACTGTTTACGCCTTTGTAGGCCAAGAAATTACCTTCGGGCGTAATGGGCATATTCTTATGCTCCAAGAAAGTGTAAAGCTCATTAACAGCACGACGAGAAGGATTGTCCATCAACTTGCCAAGAAACTTGACTAGAGGTTTGAATGGCGCACCTTCGCTCATAAACTTGAGAATCTTATCCACCACAACGTTGTGAAGGGCTTCGCCTTGAAAATAGACGGTAGAATCTTTGACCTCGATGTTAGCTTCTTCGTCGAGATAATCCTCGACTGCTTTGGCTACATTGAAAAGCTCGCCCAACTTTTCCCACTCCTCTTCGGCCAACGCCTTCTTGGCTTGCATCCAAGCAGGATGATTGTTGTTCATTGTATGGGCTTTACCATCAATAACAACGGTGAGACTTTCTTCGGTAAGGATGTAAGGGACTTTCATTTTTTTAATTTTTTTTAGTTGTTGTTTCGTTATGTTGTAATATTATAAAATTTTTTTTGTTGGGTCAAGTATTTTCTTAAAAAAATTTCTTCTCATAGAGAAGAAAAATCTTCAATAATCTAATTCTTTATCAGCTTCATTACACACGGTTCCTTTTAAATCTTCAATGACCATCTTCAAAGAATCAGCCTGACCCGCATCATAGTCATCCATAATTATCATCTTATTCAATTCCTTTTGGTATTTTACAATCAACTGTTGTTTAGTCATTACTTTGGCGGGTGAACCCTGTTTTTTCTGATTCATTTTTTTAAATAAATATTAACTTAAAATGTTAAAGGGTCGCCTCCCCTACCACAAGGAGGCGACCCAATGTTCTAGCTAGATTGAAGCGACATCCACAATGTTTACATAATTTGCAACCTTGTCGCAGCCACTTGCACGATGCTGCCTAAATTCCCAAGAATCCAAGATGCTCAACATGGAATACTTCTCAGCAACAACTTTTTGCATATGATTCAAATTGGCAGAAGGTTCGACGTTCAAGATTTTATCAGCTTCCACAACGCCAACCAGATCAACCAACGCCCCTCTTACACCTCTGTAAGCTTTGTATCCATGCTCATCGTACATCGCAATGAACTGATTGGCGTATTGGGCGAATTCACTCTCTGGGTCTACAAGTTTTTCCGCAATGAGAGAAAGTGATTCAAGGTTTGACCAACCACGATCTTCAATGGTTGAAGCAACATTGTGATCCACAATCTTCTGAGCCATATCTTTTTCTTCGATAAGATTAGTGAATTCCTCAATCATCCAATCCCAAAGATTAATCATGTTAGGATTCTTGGCGGCTTTTTCAGCAACCTTGTTTTTGAAAGCGTAAACTTTCTCTGGCAACTCAATATCATACTGAGCCAAGCACTCTTTAATGCTGTGAAGCTCCCAAGGAGTGTACTCCTTACTGTCTTTAGACTGAATGTTAAAACGATCAATGACAAGGTAAATTCCAGAATCGTTTGCTATATCCACTTCGACAGCATTAAAGTAAGCTGATTTGGTTTTGTTTCTGTACCAACTGCTACCCTTTGCTTCGGATTTAACAACATCCCAATCAAGTTCAAAAGCCGAAACGGAATGCTTGCTAGAATGAGCCGAGCTATTGCCATTGCCAGAACTTTCTGAACCGTAGTAATCGCTAACCTTTTTCTTTTCCAAGGTCGAGGCAAGAACCATAGGAGCATCTAAATTGTACTCCTTTAGAAACTCTTTCTCAGCTTTTGAGCCTTTGAAAGTAATCATGTAAACCTTTTTGCCTTGATCAATGATAAGAGGCAATACACGACCAATCATTCCGTTACTATGACCAAGATCGTTTTTAATAACAACCACATCCTTTTCGCACTTTAGATGTTCGGTCTTTTCGGCACGATACTTAAATCCACGATTAGGTTTTTTGTAAACAACGAACTTAGCGATACTTTTATCGGTATGATCGTTTACTTTGTCCCAATCAAAGTGATAACTATCATTGGAAATGTTCTCGCCTTTCCAAGTCAATTTCTTGGAGAGAATGTCACGAAAATCATACAAACCGCTAGTCCAATCCATAAGAGAACCGTACATAGATTTGGCAGCAAACATGGAGTCGCAAGTACCAAACTGCTCCATAACTTTGTCTACAACCTCTTGCTCAACGACCTTCAAACGATCAATGATTGCTTTCCTAGTTTTATCAGTGAACTGAAGCTTTTCACGACTAGCGGAAATTTCCAAGTCTCCAATGTCAAACTTTAAAACAAGATTGGGTTGCAAAAGATTGTTCAAAGAATGGTCATCATTCCTTAGATTAAGAGAATAACCGCTAATTGGATAACCGATGCACCCCATGACTGCTACGGCGTCACCGTAACGATCATTGGTTTTTTTCCATACCCAGCCTTCACCCTCGAAAAGAGTCTCTGCATTTTCGTAATCAAACTCTGATGTTCCGCAGATTTGAGGCTTAACAGGGAAATATTTAAATAATAATTGCGCCTTAGAAACAAACTCATCGGCATCACCGTCTCTAACAGGGACAACAATCTCGATACCGTTTTCTTCGTCAGTATCCGAAACGTCCAACTTAGAAATCTGACCGACCTGAGAAGGGTCGATGAAAGCATTGTAAGTATGCTTTTTACCGTTAAGATATGAGTTGATAACAAAGTTATCGCCGTATGCAAAGGCAGACTTTGATCCGATACCAAGCATACCAACTTGGTCATTGGTGTTCCTCTTGGTAGACTCACCGTAAAAAGCGTAAATGTTTTGGATGTCATTGTCATCCAAGGCATCGCCATAATCACGAATAGAAAGATTGGGATTGAGACGATTAGGTAAAGTTACCTTGATAGGAACATCACCTTTACCAGCGGCAACGTGGGCATCAACAGCGTTACAAGAATACTCTCTAACTACTGCTAGAATCTTGTCAGAGTAAAGTTGGTTCCTAAGAACATTAAAGATGTGAGCGAACCCGCTCTCTTTGATTCCGAAAGATACAGAGTCTTTGATTCCTTGGGACTCAACGGTTTGTGTGTTTGTGGTAGGTTTCATGTCGTTATGATTTTATACTAAAGAGTTTTTGGGATCGAGTCAAATACTTTTTTAAATATTCTTTTCATCTTCCTCTCTTTGATCTTCATCAACTATGTGTGCGGCAACCGCAAAGGAAAAGATTGGTATTAATGTGTATATTGCTAGTTCAATTATCATGCTCCGAGAGTAGAGACTTTTTTAAGTAATGTCAAACCCTATTTAAACTCCCAGTATTTCACATCCTTTTTCAAATCATTTAAATTAATTAAACTAATTATATCTTTTCTACCTTTCCTAGTATATAAAGTATATTTAGCTTCTTCAGGAGTTGAAACTCTAGTTTTTAAATCTATTTTTTTCTTGCACCATTTTCTAAGCTCGTGTCTTTTAACTATAATAAAATGATCCTTTTGTTCAAAAGCTATATCGTCAGCTTTACCTTTTAGCCAGCCGTCATCGCCTCTAACGTTTCTTATTTCAACCCATGTCCAATCATAATCGGGCTTATCATTATTTCTATTTATTCTTTTTGCAGCCTTTACATCTACTAAACACGCACCTGTAAGTGGGATATTTCTAGTTATTTGGTAATCCCAATGCTCTTTCATGTCTTGAGTTTTTGTAGCTTTTTTAATGCTATAAGACTTATCCTTACATATTTGCACGAATTTAACCTCGCATTCATCTCCTATTTTTTGTGAATCATTCATATTAAACTCCTCTCAGGATCGGGGTTTCTTTATAAGGAATATTATCTTTTATATCCGCAATCCGTATTCTGGTTGTCAACTCTAAAGGGCGATCTGGGCGAGTGTAACCACGGTATCGAGAATCTTTTACATCTTTAACAGGTAAAGATGGATTGCATAGTTCTCTAGCTAAAGATTGTAAACGTTGGGTATGGCAAGTTAAAAAAACGTAAGGTGGTTCAATAAGAAAAGATTGAAAATATGATTTGCCAAATAATGAACCCTTGTGACCCCCAACATCTTTATATTCTAATGTTATTTCATCTAAAAGCTCACAGCCATTTCTTCCGTCAAAATGTTTCCCTTTAATTTGCCAAGGATAAGTCTTGCCTCTTAAACTCCCAGCAGCGGATATATCTTTAAATTCGACCATAAAATCAACTTTATCTTTTGTATCTTGATCGCCTTTAGTTTTCCAAACTCTTTTCACTATTGGAAGTGCGCTATGAGTGTCATAAAAAATTTTTTCACTCCTTTTTTTTTCTTCCCATTGGTCGGGATACTTGTCCTTCAAATAATTCATAATTTACCTTATTTTAAATTGGTTGGCCCGCAGGGACTCGAACCCTGACTCAACGAATTATGAGTTCGCTGCTTTAACCAATTAAGCTACGGGCCAAAAATGGCAGACAAGCTGGGACTCGAACCCAGAACCTACGGTTTAGAAGACCGTTGCTCTATCCAATTGAGCTACTTGTCCAAATCTGGTAGCGAGAGCGGGAATCGAACCCGCACGGCTTTTAAAGGCCAATGGATTTTAAGTCCATCGTGTCTACCAATTCCACCATCTCGCCAGTGGGTGTGATAATGGATTATTTTTGCCGTGACAGCAAGAAGAAAAGAATATAATACCCCATTAAGGGGCAAGAATGTGATAGCCTATTGCTAAATGCGGGATAACCTCCCAGAGTTTGCTCTTACAAACTCACCACTATTATTTACACTTAAAAGTGTCAACTAGGTTCATAAAATTTCTAGTAAATGCCCTTTTATCAACCGTTTTTAATCTAGTGACTTTGCCTAAAACCTTAGACTTTACTGGAACCATTTCCGAAGCACTTTCAACTTGGACATCTTTACCATCCGTGGTAATAACTACTTGATATGTCTTTTTCATGATTTATATAATATATATTTAATTATTAATTAGTCAATTATATTTTCTTTATGGTATTCCCATTTAAAAAAATCACAACAATCATATATATCGAAATCTTTTTCAGGATTACCTAGCACCACTTTTTTAGCGGTTCCTAGATTCATTTCTCTTCTTTGTATATCTATTTGAACTAATAACATCTTATACTCTATTAATATAAAGTATTCGCCATTTTCTATTTGACCTCTCCATTCGTGTTTAGACATTCTGTAAAGACTGTCCAATTTACGGCCTTTTAATACCCCATACCGCTCTGGAGATATTATTTCAAACATTGAATTACTTCATTTTATTTGCTAATAAAAATTTTAATTTATTCATAGCCTGACTTTCAACTTGCCTTATTCTTTCTCTAGTTACTCCAAATCTCTCACCTATAACTTCTAAAGTTTCAGGTTTTTGATCTGTAAGGGCGAATCTTTTTTCTATGATATACCTCTCTCTGTTATCTAATTTTTCCAAACAGCTATATAAAACATCATTATCATTATTTATTTGGGCAACCTCATCTGGAACACGAGATTTTTCATCCGCTAGTAAATCTCCCATTTCGGTAGATTCCTCTTCGGGTGATTGGAGTTTTCCAGCGGGTGCGTTCAATGAAGCCACCGTCAAAGAAGATTCGCTCAATAAAATTACCCTATCTAATGATATTTTTAAAGCGTTAGCTATTTCTTTATTTGAAGGGCGACGACCTTTTTCTATTTCAAATTCGTTTTTAAATTTTATAATATTTATTTTTTGTTGAACTGCTCCTTGGGGGAGACGAATAGTTCTCCCATTGTTAGCTAAAGCTCTCATAATGCACTGTCTAATCCAAAAACCAGCGTAATGGGAAAGTTTTGCGCCTTTGCCAAGTTCAAATTTATCTACACCTTTTATTAATCCAGTATTTCCTTCGTTTATTAAATCGGGTAAATCTAGCCCTGACCCTATAAACTCTTTAGCCATTTTAATAACTAAACGTAAATTAGAATTTATTAATTTTTCTCTAGCTTCCGTACCTTTTTTTCTTGCACTAGAGCCACAGTTGGACTTATTATGTGTCCATTTGTGCATTGTTTTAAATAGCTCTATTTCTTCTTCTCTGGATAAAAGATCAAAGCGAGAAGCTTCCTCATAATATAACTGAACGGATATTAATTCTTCTTGAGATGGCATGATTATATAGGTTGACTGTAAGTTTACTTATATCAAAACTTTGTATTTGAGTCAAATATAATCATTTCTTAAATATATCACCCAGCCCAGACAAAAAATCATCTTCGTCATCCTCGTCAACTGCAAAATATCTACAATGATATTCGTAGTCAGAGTCTATTATTTTAAGTGGGATTTCATCAAAAGGGTAACTATAATAAATGGCCGATAACAAGCACTGGTGACAGTAAGTTTTTTTTCTTTTTTCACTCTTGGGCTTAAATTTAAAATAAATTAATTTTTCATTATTAAAAAGAGTATCATAATCTTGCGCTGAATACACCATGTCACACTCGCAGCATTTTAATGCCCGTTTGCGCTCTTTAGGATTTATTATTTCAACTTCTACCACTAATTCTAACTATATCACGACTTACTCATATATCCCAATTATTTTTACTGGAATTACCAAAAAGTATTTTATATAAAATAGAATGCTTTTTAATGGAAGGCTCGTCGAGTTCAAACATTTTACCTGCTTTATTTGGCGTTTTATCGTTCGTTTTTGCGGGTTCTGGTTTCAGATAGAAAACAGTAAACTCGCTCCCATCATCCATTTTAATTCGCTTCTTTTGCATAGGAGTATTATATATTTATTTATAAATAATATCAAGAAAATTTAAATAGCGAGCGGGTCACGGCGCAGGTTAAACGGGCTATGGTGAATTAGTAAAACCCATTTATCTTAAAAGGCGCATTGTTAAATGCAAGATGAAACAACCTCTCTCGATAAAACCATCGCTACCGCTCGCTAAAGTTAAATTAATGGGAAGGAGGATTCTCAGTTACCTCCATCGTTTCGGGGTTGTAGCTTGAGTTTTCAAGTCAAAACCCTACTTTGAGCCAACCCTCATCGGCCCCCAGACTTGGTGAGTCCTGCCAACGAGCATTGCACGTTAACTGCCACAACAGCAGCTTATTCCGTCATTCCCTTTGCCGCTCCGTCGAGCAGCAAAATTATTTTAAAGAACAAATATCTTAGAATCTTCTAAGAAAATTTTCAAATTATATTGCTTAGAAAGTGGTTTCTGAGTTTTTACATCAAAAAATCTTGTACCATATTCTTTATCCTCACCTACATACACTTGGTGTTTCCACTTTGGTCTTGGAGATTTCTTTTTCTCCAAGCTGTTAACCTCGCTTAAATCAACTGAGCCACTAAGCCAGCCGCCTTTCTCGACAGTTTTGAAAGTCATGCTAAAAGCGTGGCTTTTTTTAAGCCTTTGCTTTTTATTCCTGCTGTACCCCTCTTTAAAGCCTTTTAATTGTATAGACTTTTTCTTGGGAATATATTTAGCAATTACAGTCATTAACAATAATCTTTTTCAGTAAAAATTACAATGGGTTTACGAGCGAGAGTGTCGTAAATGTATAACAAATCTTGGGTGGGTTCTACCTTCTTATTTGGCATTGAGCAGCCCGTAAATACTGCGATTGTTAAAATTGTTAAAACTACTTTCATTGTGTCTATGTTTCTTATTATAGACAGTTTTGAAATGGAGTCAACATATTTTAAAATAATCTTTCTCATACCCCCACATTATTTTACTCAAATCCTCTAACGATTCAGTTTTAGTGTCGTTTTTACACATTTGTTTGTAGGTCGCTACATCCCCAGACCAATTCTCGCCGTCCCAAAATTCAAAATTAGGTAAATCAGATTTGTATATACATTCTTCTTCGTAACCATAGTGCATATAAATATAATCAAGTTTATTTGCTTTTGCATACTCAAATTCTTTTATTACAGAATATTTGCCTAGATTTAAATTACTTTTATGATAGTCCCAGCAAAACTGTACGCTTGTCATAGAATTAGAATGTTTATATCTTCTGGCTATCAAAAAACCCCTAAGTATACCTTTATCTCGGTATTCAAAAACTATTTTCTTTTCTTTAAAACCCTCTTCACTAAAATGATTAACGTGTGAAATATCAAAGTTTCTATATTCAGCGTAGCGCAAGAACACTTGCCACATTTCTTCTAAGTCACAATCATTGAAATTTTTTATTTGAGTGGTAATACATTTATTACATCTGTTCGCATATTTTCTCCACGCTTTATTATATTGGGGTTCTCTGCAAGCGTTGAGCCTTGTTTGCCTCCCTTGAATCCAAGTCTCAGGCTCTGTAACGTATTCGTCAATAGCCCAGCCAGTTTTGAGGGCTAAATCTTCTTCATGAGGTTCGATGTATGCGTAAGCGTTGTAATACGCTAAATCATACTTAGTCATTTTGCCTAGTATATGATGAAAGAATATCTTCATTCTTTTTTCTCATCGTCATCATTATAGTAATACATATCCGAGTCGTGATGGTAGCCCGTTTCTCCTTCTTCAGCATAAAAATATTTGGTGGATACTTTAAACTTAGGGGTTTCAGGATTTTCAGGAGTAAGAGATGGAAACTTCCACAAGATTCTATTATTTGGATAAGCAGCAAATTGACCGTTATCTAATTTTATAACATTAAAAGATTTATGTTCATCGGGGGTTTCCGAAAATGTACAATTCAAATGTTCTGCGCTAGACATACAGTTATCTATAGTAAACAAATACATACCATCCATGAATTCACCATCTGGCATCCAAATTTTACATTCCAC
>Ga0070746_10002245_pt1 | contig 11460 bp, 17 predicted proteins | sample VirMetDEL_Mar_21_FD_77016 | JGI IMG/M metagenome (GOLD analysis project Ga0070746, IMG submission 77016) | Aqueous microbial communities from the Delaware River and Bay under freshwater to marine salinity gradient to study organic matter... | ecosystem: Environmental > Aquatic > Marine >... | reverse complement strand
ATTCATTCTTTCAAAAGCTCTATCATGATCTTCTTTAAGAGCACTTAACTTTTCTTCAGTACGAGCTAAAGCTATCATAGCATCGGCTAAAGTATCAAGCTTTGTTTCAATACGATCTAATCTAGTTGACGTTGTATCAGTCATAACTGTACCTATTTATCCTGTTCCAAATTCGTGACCAGCAACGCGTTTCATCTGGCTATTAAATTCTGATTGTGATGGTTTGCTTTTATATAATTTAATAGAGATCTCAGGACGTTCCTTTCCTTTGATTCTCCAATTATAACCCTTATCCTTATGTTCTGGTTTAGTCGTCTTTACGACACGACGTTTATAACCAGCCTCCCAAGTCTCAGATTTCTTTTCCATAAAGGTTCTAAAGCTATACATTACCACTTAACCTTATCTGCCCAGTATGCTGCAGACGTTTTGCCCTTAGCAATATTGCGACCATGCCGAGCCTTAAAAGATGCACGCTTTTTCTTCATGCGATCAGACTCACCCTTTTTAGGATCACCAGCAGTTTCTGCACCTTGTTGACCAAAGCGAATAGTCTTTACCTTGCTACCATCTTTAACTACAACAATGTGTGATTTAGATTGATGACCTGGTGTCCGTTTGGGTTTGCTAAAGCCAGACACTCCAGCCCTTTTGAGAGCTGGATGTTTTTCTTCCACGAAAGCTTTAAACTTAATCATTATTGTCTACCAAATAATTTGTTTTTGTCCATCTTATCCATAGCTTTAGATATACCTTTTACTCTTGCTTTAGCTTTATCAGTATCTCCAGCTGCTCCTTTTGCTGCAGCATCACCAGCGGCTTTACGTACATATTGACCCATCTTATTATTTGAAATTTCGCTAACAGTATCTTCTTTTGCAGGTACCCTTGCTTTACCGGTTAATTTGTCAACAGCGGTAGATGTACCTTTATTGCGATTAATAAAAGTCTTAATACCCCTTTTAGCTTGATTACTTCCAGCTTTAGCAATATCACGATCGGGTGAGCGTGAGTCTGTATATCCACGCTCTGTACTTTTTGCAGCATCTGCTGTACTTACTTGCGCCTTTTTAATATAACGACTTGCCATACCTTTTGAGATCTCATCAACCGTTTCTTCTTTTTTAGCAACGTAACCTCTACCGATTAATTTACGGAATTGTTTAACACCAACTCTATCAGCCATGTCTTGACCTTTTTCACGCTTGCGAATAGTTTCTTTTTCTTTTGAAATGTCAGGATTACCGCGAACAAGTTTAGCTGTTGCAGTATTACGAGCTTTATCACTTTTCATTTTAGCTTTTTTTCTATAGCTATCCAATGCGCCTGGACGATCTAGAACTTCATCTAGCGATTCTGTATAACCTCTATCACCAGGTTTTTTACCGTGGTTCATAACCTTTTTACCAAGAGGTGTCAGGTTACCTTTCTTGTCATACATCTGGTTGACAAGTTTCTTTTCGGCCGCTGTTAACTCTTCAATTTCGACAGCCTCAGTAGTCTCTTCATTAACGTCATCATTATTTTTCATATAATCACGCACTGAATCGATATAATCTGTAGCTTTTGTAATTTTATTCTGTACCCACTCTGGCATGTTCTCATCGTCTGACAATTGATCGTGTAGTTCTTGAGCAGCGTCGATCATTGTCTTAAGTTGAGTCTTAGCCATATCACCTTCTTTATCATACTCTTCAGGATCTTTGGCTTCATTGGCCTTTTTCATCAAATCAGATAGTTTAGCTAGCTTATCTTTATCAGACTTAGTAATCATTTTTTTCTTTTGTACATCAGGATCTAGATCAGGTGAATAGCCTTCACCCATAGCTTTAGCTCTCTTTGGATTAGCATCAGCATCTTTAGCCCACTTAGACTTCCTCATATCTGAGAATTTAATACCTACTTTACCAGGCTTACGGTCCATAGGCTTACCTTTAAATGGACGATCCTTGACAATGTTAACACCGTCACCATCTTTAGCTTCAGACTTTACAACTTCTTTATCGACCGGAACCATACGAATTCTTGGCTTACCGTCTGGACCAATATATTTTTCTGGTTTTCTATCTGCTGATTTAACTGTCATTTACTTGCCTCTTACTTTCGCTGCCAGATCTTTGTCTGCCTTACCCCATGTGCCTGATGATTTAGTCACAAATGAGTTGACTCTTGCCATACCCCACTGCTCAGGAGTCGTACCAGGTCTATGACCGGTCTTCCAAGCAGCAACACCACGATTATATACCTTACGTAGAACACCTAAAGGCATTCCAGTTTTTTCTGCTTTATTCTTTAGAGCTTGTGTATTCTCATTGAATTGCTTAAACTTAATCATGCCTTTGTCTCTCTATTCTTTTTTAGAACATCTTTAAGGCGTGCACGATCCATCATACGATCATGTTTTCTTGCATCAACATTTTTTTCTCTATCAATTCTTGTTTTAGCCATGTCCATAGCGTCTTGCTCACCAAACATTTTTTTAAATTTTAAAGTATGCTTAGATGGTTTAGTCTTAGCTGTTTTATCACCAGCCGCTGGCTTATACGCTTTAGGATCATCATCAGACATTTTAGCTTGCCGTTTGAACTGACGATCTCTTGAAAGTTTTTGAGCTTTACTTAAACCTTTATGGTATGCCTTGGGCTGAGAACCTGGACGATCTGCGATATCCGAATCCTGTGGGTTCTCTGTTTTTTCACGTTGTGCTGATTTAATTGCATCAGGTGTGGGTGCACCTTTTTCACCTTTCTTTCTCATCTTTTCGCCTCTACGACGTTTAGCATGAATATTGGCCCAAAGACCATTACCTTCTTGCTTTTCACCAGGTGTCATTTTTTTAGCATGTTTAGTAGATGCATCAGTGCCCCACTCATATTTGTATTCTTCATTAAGTGATTCTCTTACGACACCGTCTTCACCAGGGTCATCGTAAGGTGCATTATCCCAATTCATTTTGAGATCTTCTTCAACCTTAGAAATATCAGTTAACCAACAACGGTATCTTTCACCCTTTGATTCAACAATAACATAATTAGTACCGAGATGTTGGATATTACCAACAACATCATTTTTCAGTATTACGACCTCATCACCTTCATCGAATAAGCCATCTTTAACATATGCTTCCCGAAGATCAGAAACAGGTTCTAACTGAACGTGATTGTGGAATTGTTTCTGTTCTTTTAGACCCATACCTTTACGAACAGCATTAAATAAGGCTTTCGAATCTTTGTTAGACATTTGCTTTGGAAGACCTTGAGCAAATGAAGTAAAGTCGTTACCAGTTGCTGCACCACGCTGTTTAGTGGCTGATGCACCCTCTGCTCCTTCAGCATCTGGATCTCTTTGACCTGCTGTTGCCACTTTAATCGATTCAAAATTATAAAAGCCGTGACGTGCTTTTTGACCATTATACTTATTAAGCAATGTATCAAACTCACGTAAACGGTCATCGCCAACAATCATAACAACTTTAGTGAAGCCTTCGTTGTATAGAACAACTGCAGCATCCATTGCATTTTTTACTTTTTTATTTAACATTACAGACCGAGCATGTTTTGGAAACATTTTCCTAACAAACTTAACTTTATCTGTATATGATAGAGGATTCTTTTTTGCGTCAGCAGTCTGTGAGAGATAAACACGATATGGATTTTTACCAGCCTTTGAAGCAAGTTTGTCTAGCAACTTACCATGACCAATAGTAGGCGGGTTCATTCTACCAAAGGTAAAATAAACAGCCTTTTCTTCTTCAACGAGAAACTGACTAAATGAATTAATCATTAACCTTGCCTTCTAGCTAACTCTTTTTTACGAATTGTAGGTAACATCTTTTTAGCAAGACGTGCTACTCTGGGCTTCATCTTATCTAAACGCTTTTCAATTTCCATTTTTCTTGCTGGAGTCAATTCGCTTTTAGATATTCCCTTGGTGAGTTTTTTAGCTAGTGCATTCCGTGCTGCCTTTTGAGCTCTCTTTTTTAAACGAGGAGCATCAGCCATCTTAGCAGCCGCTCTTTTACGGCCCATTTTAAGACGAGTGGCATACTTCTTCATTTGACGTGCACGTGCACGCCTTTGAGCCATACCCAAAGCTTCGTCTGTTTTCGACGGACCATTAGTCGATGAATACTCGGCGTTATTACCACCTGTAGTATCCATCTTACGCTTCTTTGCGTTCTTTGCAAGTTGACCATCACCAGTTTGTGTATAGTCAACAGATAGAAAATCTTTAAAACCTACTGCCATTAGTTTCTTCCCGGTTTGTCCCATCCCTTTAATATATCGGGTGAAAAGTTGTTGTATGAAAATTCCATACGATCAACAATTTTCACTGCATCACCACCAAGTTTATCAATAGCGACATAGCCTTCGGCTCCTGTCACCTTATAACCATTACGTGTTTTTACAAATGTTTTAATTTTGTTTAATTTATTAAGAGTATTTATAAGTTTTAATTTTGCCAAAACTATCACTTTTTGTAAATCAAACATCTTTTTAAGTGATTGTTTGTTTCCCGTAGAGAAAAACTCTAGAATTGCATCTAGTTTTTTCTGCTGTGCAGATTTGCCTTTTTCAGTACTACGCTTATCTATCTCTTTTTGATATCGCTGTTTAATCCAACCAATGAGGCCGGATACGTGTCGTCCTGTGTCTCCAATAACTTGTCCTTTTCGTACGAAGGAGTTATTATAGGTTTCAATGAGGCGCGATAGCTCTGGCGAGCTTTCAAGTTTTCTGAGAGTTGTTCCTGAGATTTGGTTAAAGAGTTTACCAGCTTGCGAAAGATATTCATTGACTTCCTCTGTGTCCTTTTTATTCATAGTAACGTTTGTCAAATCACGTAGCATAGCATCCTGAGACCATACGTTTTTTGATTTCTTGAATTTGCTTACATCAACTCCATACGAAGCTCGCATTGATTCGAATGTGTTTCCTTTATAAGTTGTATGCCATACAATACCAATCTTTGCAGATTTAATAGCTTTAGCTGCTGCTGATTTTGATGGTACTGCATATACAATAGTATTCGGATGAAATGTTAGATATTCTTCACCTTTGATTTTAGCTTTACTTAGATCACCTGGTCCATATAGAAAGTCACCTTGAACTACACCTTTGATGCCTAACGACGGCAGCTCTCTCAAAGCCGCTTTAAGCTTGTCAGCAAGATCACCACTTGCATCGGCGTCGACGTCAGCAGGCGTCTTATAGACTTTAGGATTTTTATTAAAGATACCTTTTTTAGCAACAAAGAACTTTCCATCAGTAGGATCAATGCCTGCAAATATTGCTGGTGCACCGTCCCACTTTACAGAGACACTACCTTCGTGCTCACCTTTTAGCATATCTCTTAATTCACGTAAAGCCATGATAGCTTGACGTGTTCCATTTACTCCACCATAAATGACTTTATCTTCGATATGAGTCATATGTGTGTTTTTATTTTCAGTTATGTGCGTTTTAAAGTTTTCCATGTAACCCTTATACACTATTGCTTTTTGTTTGTACACAGTTAATTTTCATTTTAATCATTATCTACTAATAAAATGTCAAATGCGGCTGTGATGCGTTTGTTGTTTGAACGATTTACGATTCGTATTTCAATGTCAGTTTTTTCATCAAACACGAGTGGTGCACCGAATGTATACTGGTATTGCCCACCACGTAATTGTATTTCAAAAGCGTGTTGAATTCTAAACGCATCTTGATCAAACACTCTTTTTACCACTGATCCACTGGCATCCGTATCACTACTGCCTGTACAGGCTAGATGCACTAAATAACCTGTTTTACCTGCTGGAACTGTATACACAGCCATCAGTGTTTGTCCATATCCTGCTGTGATTCTACCAACCGTAGTTCCACCTGCTGCACCTGCTTCAATATCAATATCACCAGCATTAGTTGTTCCTGCATCAGATATAAAAGCACGATTTATTCTTGTAAAAAGTTGACTTCCTACTTGATCAGCGCCCGTTATAGTAATATCTTCTTCGGCAAACTCATAGTTATCATCCAATCCTTGAACAGTAACCACGAATCCATTATCTGCAACATTGTTACGTTCTATATTTACAACACTGCCCGATCCTAATGCGTCCCAAGGATAAAGCGTATCATCAACATCCCACACTGTTGCTGTACCGGCAGCCATTGATGGAGCAGCGCCGAACTTATGATTAAATTGATATCCTGTAATAAGACCTTGTTGAACTTCAAGATAGAACGGTTTGTTAGATCCCGCTGGGGTCGATCCAGTTATAATAGCATCAACTGGAAAACGATTGTCAGTGGTCACAACAAGCCCATTTTTATTGGCAATCATCATTACCTCATACAACTCATCGTTCATTAGTTGAGTGCGATTTTTACGTGTATGAAATTGTACCATTAGGCTGCCTCAATTTTTAAATAAACAGAAGAATCTTCTGTCTTAGATCCTGCCATATTTACTAGATATGAAACAAAATCACTTTGTTGTTTTTTACTTGAAGTGTTGACATTGTATATTACTTCAGTAGCTGCTAAGTTAGCATGTATCCTATCAACCGTTGCAGTTTGCATTTCTATCCAGAAATCATCCCATGATACATCTTTATGTATACTGCTTACCTTTTTCCATAACTCTTTTGCTGACCTTTGATCTTTTCCTCGCATCATCTTTTGAGCTCTTGATTTCAAATCAGCATTACTTGAAAGCTTTTTCTTTAAAAACATTTGAGATGCATACATAATAGCTGCGTAACCTGCCCGACCACCACGTGCACCCTTACCTTGTATTTCTACATTGAGTGCACCCATAGCACTCGGAGCTCTCACATCCATACGTCGAGTGGCGTCAAAGTAGATATAACCGCCTTTAAATGTCCAGTAAGATGCTCCACGTCTGTCTGATTTAAGAATAGAACGTGTGTACTTATGGACACCCATTTCAGCAGTTTCTAAATTATATTCTGAATGCTTTGCTCGTTTCTTCAAACTATTAATTTGTTTAAGCGATATACCAATAATCTGCCTTTTTTGATACGCGTCTTTGAGCGAAGTATTTAATGCTCCTACACTTGTCGTATCTAAAAGCTGATTTACATTTAGACCTTTCTTAACCGCCCAGATATCACCAGGGTTCCATTTATCATCATTAAGTGGAGGTTTTCCATCTTTTTTGAATGCCATACGTTTTGATTTGTATATGTCATTCATTACTTTTGAGCCACGATGGAATACATGATTCCTATTTACAAATTTCTTTTTGATTAGATACTCAGCAGTTATGTAAGCCGAATAATGCCATTCAATATCAGCACTCATCATTTCCTTAAATGACTTATCTGTTTCAATATTTTTATAATAACTCTTAAGTGTTTCTGGTGTGAAGTGCGAAAACTTTTTACCTGATGGTTCACCAAGCATAGCAGCCAAATACAAACATTGCAGAGATTCACCTTTAGCTGTTATTCCAGTAGCACCCGCGCCTTGACCTTTACCACCAAATAATGGTGATTTTCCAATCTGATTGGAGACTACAGATTTACCATCTTTTAGCTGTAATTCAAATCCAGGGTCTGTACCATTTACAAAGTCTTCAATGGCTTGCATATTTTTAGTACTATTACGAATCTCAAGATCCTTGCCATTTATATCAGCAACAGGATCTCCGGATTTTATAGCCAACTTTAACGCGTTGGGCCTTTGGTTACCGTATTTTAACCATTCAGCCCGTGTCATTTTAGAAAACATAGGAATACCTTAGATTATTTATTCCTATTTATATAAAAAAAGAGGGGCTATGTAAACCCTCAGATACGTCTAATGTAAGCTTTTTGTCCACGTTTTTCAGCTTTGTATTGATATTTTTCAAAGCCACTGTCAATAAGATCCTTATTCATATTCTCTACTATCTTAGCAACATGAATAAAATCTTCTTTTTCCTCAATGATGCCTAATAGATCCGGATCATCTTTGTCAGTTATCAGTCTCATTGTCACTATCCTTCATCTCACGCAATTTGCGTAGTATCCAATCATGATATCGCTCTTGCTTCTCAGTCATCTTTTTTCTCTAACATGTGCTGTCTAATATCAATGACGTTTTCCTTCTCAATCATATCTATAATCAAGTTAGTAATGTCAATATCTTTTTTGATAAAGAACATCTTTTCTTTTAGCTTTTCAAGTTCTTTCTGGTAGAACTCGAGTTCTTTCTCTTTCCGAACCCGAGTCTCCAGAACATCAGCTAGCATTATGATTTTAGGCGGTGTTGACATTTTTCCACCTTTTTAATAGTTCTTTTTGAGCCCAAATTTTAGTCGACTCATTTAATCCTGAATGTCCAAAATGATAAGAAGTATCTTTTATAACATCTTTCATAAGATCTTCAGCTTGCTTTCTAATTTTCCAATACGTGTCATAACAGGAAACACATGTTTCTCTTATCCAATCATCCATAGCGTTAGGGTCATTTACATTAGGTGCTTCGTGATGGCAATCAGAACATAATAACCTATAGTTAGATGGAATATCTGCACCACCTAAAGATTTTGGTATGACATGGCATCTTTCCGTTTCTCTTTCATAACCACATCTCCAACATCTACTAGACATTTCAGCTGCATCGACTCCATAACCACATTCATTAATGTTAGACATTCCCCATTCAACTATTTGTTTTTTCGTAGTTTTCATGGTAATACCTATGAAGCCGTTGCGTATTCAACCGCCTTATTGGCTGCTTGGATTTTACGAGATTGATTATATCCAAACCATTGGTTTTGCAAGCGTGACTCTGAACTACGACCTTGAATGTGGTCAGTCATATATGTGACGGAGTTGAATGCCTGCCACCATGTACCTTGACCAAACTCAGCACCTGGTTGAGTCTCAAGGACCTCATAACACTGTCGTGCTGTACGAGATAGATCTTCAAAATTGTGAAGCTCACGCTTTTCGCGATGTGGAAATACATCATTATAATACTGAAGCAATGACTCAACAGAGAACTTACGAGAAGACAAGAATTCTGCCATTTCTTTATACTGAGCAAACTTTTCTGAGGCAAGACCCATTTGTTCTTTAACCATATCAGCATTGAATGTAGAACGATGGCCGACTTTAACAAAGTTCTTAGATGCAGACTGTAATGAGAATGTCAAAGTGTTATTGCATACAACTCGAATTGGCGTGAATCGTACATCGATGGCTTTTCCGTACTGATGAGGATTGCTAAACAAAAGATAGCTATCTACTTGATCATCACCAAGAATTGAAAAAGACTCTTTGACTTTAGCGAGTGCAAAAACATTTTTACCTTCCTTTAATGAACCAGCAACTTCCATTTCCATATCACCAGCAAGTACAAATTCTGAAAAGAACTGAAATGCTTCTGAGTTTTGAACCGGATTCCAGTCATCACCTACCATATCAAGAATGTTACCATCGGATTTACGAATCAAAGCTTTCTTACCTGGAACTTCTACACCAGATGCTGTAAAGACTGCTTCTTTATCAACTTCCCAGTCAAGCCCTGCCTTGATCATCATTTGTTCAGGTGTCAAGTCATTCGAAACTTCTACACCAAGTCCATGCCAAGGCTTATCGCCTGCATATGCTAGTTGAGCTTGACCGTTAATAATTTCTACTTCGTGTGCCATGATTATACCTCTACCATTTCAATTTTAGCGAATTTATTTGTATTGCGTAGTTGTTTAAAGAACTTATCAGCATGGGCATAACCCAAGCCGGTTGCAAATTCAACGAGCTGATAATAACCGCCTTTAAAAGTGTAGGCGTTAATAGTCCAAGATGTATCTTTCATAGTATTCTCCATTTGATAGGTATACTATACCATATTACATATCGGATGTACACAGTTAATTGCGCTATTTTGCAATTAATTTGCGTTTATTTGCAAGTTTTTTCCAGGTAGTCCAAGCTTCGTCAATTTCATACCGGTACATGACATTCCATTGTTTAGATAAAGATGACCAGTGTCTAATGACTTTAGTTCCTCTTTCGCTTTCCTCAAGTCTTAGCCATGTACCTGGTTTGTCTGGATCTCCAAACTTAAGTTCTTCTAGTATTTTGTATTCAAGCTGCGCAAACATTAAACCACTCCGGAACGTCACGCTTAGTCCATATCATTTTAAAACGATCCTGTTTAGTTTGATAGTATTCTTGGTAAGAACGTACGGGATCGCCTTCATGCATACACTGTGGCTCGTGTTGCATGGCAAGAGGGAAGTCTGTGTATAGGTTAGACCATTTGATTCCGCTAGGTGGTTTACGTAATACATTACGCAGTTTAGTGTCTGTAGCGTGAACTTTTCCATAGCGGTAGGTGTACTCATCGCACAATGCTATGAAGTGTTTGTAATGCCATTCGTAATTGGCATTTGTCTGCATGGTCCATACAGTACATGGATGCCCATGATGTACAGCACTATACAGATAAGCTTCTAGTTCTGGTTCTGGATAAACCCAATAGTTAATCATACGTTTACCAGACTTAGACGGACGCTTCTCTTGATAGCCATCTAACATGCGGTGAGCAGTCGATAGCATCTGTGCCGACTCTACAATCATTTTTACTACATGCTTATCGCACTGTAGTTGAGCTGCTTCTACGGGGTCTTTCGACAGGATAAAAATATTCATACTGTCATACTACACCAATTAAATTGGAATGTACACAGTTAATTTGTAATTTTTTAGTCGTAGCCTAAAACTGCCACATCAGCCAACTCATCATCTAACATTTCAGCTTCTCGTATAGCCCATGCCTCACTAAATCCTGGCTCATGTACAACTGCTTCGTGATTGCCCCATATTCTTTTCATGTAACTGTCGTAAATGCCTTCTACTTCTTTATCATGCCAGCTGCGTGGAATGAGTTGTCCTTTTATTATCCAGAAAAATCTATTAGCTTCTTTACGAATAAATGGGGAACACATGCATATACTCCTTTGCTTATGTGGTAAGGATAATGCTACTTATAAAATGTTAGTGTTAACATATTCAAAAAATAACTTTATTTGTCGTTTAACGGATTGTCAAGAGCTTCTTGTAATTTTTCATGGATATCAGTATCAAGTTGTCTCATATCTGCATCAATACGATCTTCAGTTTCTCTCATAGTATTGCGTACATCTTTTTCTGATTCCCGAATCAGAGCTTCTACTTCTCTTATCGATTCAGTCACATCTTTGCGTACTTGATTCATTTCGTCGCGAATAGTTTCTAAATGAGTTTCAATAGCATTTTGAGACTCTTTTACTCTATCTTCGGATGCATCAGTCTTATCTTCAAGTCTTTCAACCAATTGTTCCATTTCCATTACATCGGCTCTTAAATCAGATTTGATGTCACGTGTATATTCAATTGCTTCTTCAATACGAATCATTTGGTTATCCATTGTTAGAATAACTTTTTCGTTCTCTGCAGCAATTGCATCTACGTCAATGTTT
>Ga0070746_10002242_pt1 | contig 11468 bp, 18 predicted proteins | sample VirMetDEL_Mar_21_FD_77016 | JGI IMG/M metagenome (GOLD analysis project Ga0070746, IMG submission 77016) | Aqueous microbial communities from the Delaware River and Bay under freshwater to marine salinity gradient to study organic matter... | ecosystem: Environmental > Aquatic > Marine >... | reverse complement strand
TAGCACGTTGGATTAACAAGCATCCAGATGATGATCATGTTATTGTTAGCAGTGACACTGACTTTGTGCAGTTGGTTAGCGATAACGTCCGCCAATACAATGGCATTCAAAATCATATGATTACGCTGGATGGTATTTTTGACGATTATGGTAAACCTGTAAAAGACAAAAAGACAGGCGAAGCCAAGGAAATTCCTGACCCAGAATGGTTGCTGTTTGAAAAGTGTATGCGTGGCGACCCTACCGACAATGTTTTTAGTGCCTATCCTGGTGTGCGAAAAAAGGGTACTAAGAACAAGGTAGGGCTGGCTGAAGCTTTTGAGGATCGCAACACCAAAGGCTACAACTGGAACAACCTTATGCTACAACGCTGGACTGACCATAATGGTGACGAGCATCGTGTGCTTGATGACTACGAACGCAATCGTACACTAGTAGATTTAACTGCTCAACCAGAAGAACTAAAAGAGTATATTGACAACGCAATAGAAGATCAGTTAGAATCTAAAAATAATAGCATGGTTGGTGCTAAGTTTCTTAAGTTCTGCGGCAAGTATGAACTTAATAGAATTGCTGAGGAGGCAACAAAGTATGCTGAATGGTTACAACGGGGATACAATGTATAAAGCAAAACCTGTTATAGCTGACAAGTTTTGGATTGTGGAACAAAACGGAGAACGTGTGGGCACTATTCGTAAGGGCACTGATTTAACTGTCAGTTTAGCAGGAAAGAATATTGGTAGATGCAGCAATCTCGATGAACTAGAAAACAAGTTTAATATTCGCCTGGTGTCTGGGAAAGAACTTACTGTTGGTAAGGAAGAAAAATCAGTACTTGAAGTTCACGGTTATCCATCTAAAACAGCGCCATTTAATGCTATGTATGACATGAAACGTAAACTGCCGCTTTATACAAAAACACAGAACAGCCAGAGTTTTTATTGTGCTGGTTATTACATTATTCAGTTTGACAAATGGTTACCAAGTTTTTGCCCTAAACTTTTAACATTGAGTAGGAACGAGTTTAAAGGCCCATTTAAGACTAAACTAGAAATGCAGCAAGTCCTTAAAAATACATGAGACTACCTAACACGAGCAACCTTGAAACATTTGTAAAACGTGCAAACGCTGGAAATGCGCCTGGCATATCCATTAGTAGACTAGAGGCACAGGGTATTTCCAGAGAATATATTAATCTTGTAAACTATGTTATGAAACTTCAAGATCGTATTATTGAATTAGAAGAGCAACAAAACAATCCTGATACACTGGAGATTGTAACTCCTAACTTCTAACAAAACCTGCTGAATATTAGATAAATATATGCGTATATTTTAGGAACTAGTATGAGCAGACCCAAACCTGAAGTTTTAATAGAAAAGGTAGACAAAGCAACATATAAATCTGAACAGATACTTGCTAGCGAAGGCATCTGGAGTGTCTATTATCAAGGCAGGCCCATAAATTTAAAAAGTCACAATATTCTTATTAGTTACCCTGGACCAAAATATAAAAAAGTAAGTTTTAGTAACAGCGGTCATGCTATCAACTTGGCTAAAAAGTTAAACAAAAAATTTAACTGTGAAGATTTTAGTGTGGTGCTTCTCAAACTAGGTGATGTAATATATCCATAACAAAAAAACAATATGCTGAAAAGTTTGCTGAAGTTGGCAGGCTAGATATTCCAGTTGACGAACTTGCTGGTTTTTTTTGGATGAATATACGTGACAACGGCGGCCTTAGGTTAAACGATAACGGATATACCTACCTAGTGAACAATTTAGAATTAGAATCTTATACAGTAAACCTGTACGAGCAGGCAATAAATCATAAATTTTTGCTGGAACTAGACAAGTTTATGGATTGTCCATATTTTCTTGTTAGGGGGAGATGGCCAAAAATAATATTGTTTAGTGAGCAAACTTACATGTGGTGTTGTTTACATGAAGATTTTAGGAGTTTTCTAAATGGATACAAAGTTTGAACTTGGATACACAAAGCAAATTCAAGGGTCTAGATGGAAGCATATAATAAATGTAGACTTACCATTATACACAAATCATACGCCACAAAAGCAAGAATTCCTAAATTTTATGCAAATAGAATATGGCATTGTAGACAAAAGATATAGTATTCGCTGGACAGACCATGGCGCTGATGTAAGGTTTGAATCTGATGCTGATGCTGCTAGTTTTTTGATGTTGCATACTAAACAATACAATTGGGCTATTAAAAAAACTAGATATTCTAGTATTAGGGGTCACTAAAAACGGTTGACTATCCGTGTATCTGTGTTATGTTTAGTATGTAAGTTGATGTTAACGGGTAAGAAACGGAGAAGATTATGACATATACTATTTCAATGGAAGAGTATGTTGACGGAGAAGTTGTAGATACTCAAACCTTTACCTTTGATTCTAAGGATGAACGTGACGAAGCCGCAGGAATGATTTGGAGGTCTTACACTATGCTCAATGAAGCGTGGATAGAAGATGGGTTTGGTACTGGTTGGCTAATGCTCGACGAAGAATAGATCATAGGACGATAATTGGTTGACATATCACAGATCTGTGTTATGTTTAGTTATAGTTATTAACAAGGAGTAACAAGATGTCAGAAGCAGTTGATGCCCGCACAGTTACGCTAGCAGAAGCAGAACAGCGTATTGTTCGTGCTTTCCGCAAAAAGCGTCCTGTGTTTTTGTGGGGCTTGCCGGGTGTTGGCAAGAGTGAGCTCATGGAGCGCATTGCCAACAAGGCTTACCTGGGCAATACATACCTGGTAGATGTTCGTGTGGCGCTCATGGAGCCCACGGACCTGCGTGGTATGCCGTTTTACAATCGTGAGACAGGCAAGATGGAATGGGCGCCGCCTGTAGATTTGCCGGATGAGGCTCTTGCTAGCCAGTACGATACTGTTATCTTGTTCTTGGACGAGATGAACAGTGCTGCTCCGGCTGTCCAGGCCGCTGCCTACCAATTGGTGCTCAATCGCTGTATTGGTCAGTTTAAGTTGCCTGACAACGTGGTTATTGTTGCTGCTGGCAACCGCGAAAGTGACAAGGGTGTTACTTATCGTATGCCCACGCCGCTTGCTAACCGTTTCGTCCACCTTGAAGTTCGTGTGGACTTTGACAGTTGGTTTGACTGGGCTGTGGAGAACAAAATCCATGAAGATGTGGTTGGCTATGTCAGTTTTGCCAAGGCTGACTTATGCAACTTTGATCCCCGTTCCAGCGGACGTTCGTTTGCTACCCCGCGTAGTTGGACGTTTGTTAGCCAGTTCCTGGACGACGATGCCAGTGATATGGAGTTAACTGACTTAATCAGCGGTTGCATTGGCGAAGGTACTGCTCTTAAGTTCATGGCCCATCGCAAGATTGCCAAGGACATGCCAGAGCCTACTGCTATCCTGGCCGGCAAGGTCAAAGAGCTCAAGGTCAAAGAGATCAGCGCCCAGTATGCTCTTACTGTTGGTATGTGCTATGAGCTCAAGGATGCCTACGACAAGTTCGGCAAAAAGGACACCAAGAAATGGCACGAAATGGCAGACAACTTCTTCCGCTTTACCATGGACAATTTCCCTACTGAGATGGTTGTTATGGGGGCACGTATGGCGATTACCAACTATAACTTGCCCTTCCAGCCCAACAAGCTCAGCAACTTCAAGGAATTCTTTGATCGGTTTGGCAAATATGTTGTCAAGGCCATGGAGGACTAAATGAAAGGTTTAAAACTTATAATTGCTGTTGTTGTTCTCGTAGTGGTTGGTGTTAGTGGATGGCATTTAACACGCTGGTTTAACTATGAATTTGGATACAATGCTAAAATTGAGCAAACCGTGTGTCACATGGTTAAACCAGCAGCACTTATTAACCCTAGCAAATGTAAATAGGAAAAATTATATGAAAGCAACTATTGTTGCGTTGATAATGACTACTGTGCTGGCAGGATGCACTTTTAAAACAGTTAAAAAGTGCACCCTGGGTTGCGGCGAGTTTGTGCTGGTAACGAGAGACGGCGTTACTTACGCCAGAACTGTAGACAAACAAACGCTGAACGTTCCTCCTTATATTAATGACAGACCGGAGAAAAACAATGAAAAATAGTTTAACACTTGCTGAAGACTTTGATCTATGGTGGAAGATGCGGAAATACCAAACTAGAGATATTCCAGCCAGGGAGTTTGGTGACCAAACTGTTGTAATGCGTCATGGCAGTAACTCAGGTTGGCCTGGTGAAGAGAAAGACGTAGAGTACTGGGTAGAACTTAAGAATGGCATGGCTGTTGGTTTCCGACATGGGCGTAGTTCAACTGGAGTCCGTCGTGCAAAATATGCTGAATTTCCAGTAGTAAAATTGTTGACAACAGGTTAACAATATACTATAATAATAGAGTAAGTTGATACCCAACTTATATGGTCCTTACCAAGGACTTTTAATAAACCGCTCGTTTTAGAGCATAAAAAGGAAACACTAAAATGAAAAAAGACACTATTGGTCTATTTGTAGATACATCGCGACCAAAAGCAGAGTTAACAGACACTGCTTATTCTGTCATGAGCTATGCTCAACAGGTTAACGAGAAATTCAACACAAAAGAAGATACGATTGTAGAGCTGGCTACTCGGTTTGTCCAGGCTATCGTAGAAAAAGATCCTAACTTGCCTGATTTTCTTAGGGAATTAGCACAAGAATTTCGTAATCGTAATCCACAATACACAGAGTTTGCTGACATGTATGCTGATATGGTGCAGATGTCTGCAAACAAGAAGGAACGTGTTAAACTCAAGCAGATGCTTATTAACGCAACTATCCAGCGTGAAGTTGATCCTGAATGGGTTTTAAAAATCGTTGGAAAGTTTGATCCTTTCTTTGTTAACATTATTCGCTTATATCCCGTGCTGAATGGAAAAGCTGAACAAAAATTGTTTGCTATCTGGGACGGTCAGCATACGACCCTTAGTTTGCTCTGCATTGCTATGTACGCATTTGATATGAGCTTTGAGGACGCTATGGAACTTGAAGTACCAACGGCAATATATCCTGGCAGAGATGTTGCAAAGTTACGCAAACGGTTTATTGGTGTACATGATGACACTATGAGCAAACGGTTGGACAAGATTGATTTGTATATGCAGTATGTATGGGCAGTACGAAACAATGGAGATACTGATCCCTGGAGCATGCGTTTTGAAGAAATCCAGTGCGCTCTAGAAGAGTTCAATTGCTTTTTTACGCATGACAAGTTTGGAGACACAGACAAGCCTGGTGCTGTATCACGTCCTACAGAAATTTTTCCTAAAGGTCGTGATGTGACTAAGTGGAAGAGTAGTGTGCTACGGCGAGTTTTCCAGTATCACAATATGTACCTTGCAGATCAGCCCATTGAGCCTCTGGAAATTGACAATATGGCACATATTTTCCGTGCTTGCGATCTGCAGGCCATTGTTGTAGACGATGATTATGTGCGTGAATTTGGCAAGTACCTTGCCGCTGTTACAAAGAATACTTGGGCAAAGGGATATACTAATAAGCAACTTAAACACAAGTTAGTTTCTAGTGCCTACAAGAGTTGGTTTAATAGACAGGACTCGCGAGTCCGTATGACACTGAATAGCCGCTGTAATCAGACAGAAGTTGCTCCTACTTGGATCTGTCAGGCAATAGCCAAAGCAGGGTTTTCCAAAGACTTGCCGATCTTTACTGGTAGGTTTGCATATGATTTTGATGACAAGGAGTTAGGCTAATGACATTACGCGATCCTAACCTGGACCTTCTTAAAGAAGGCGTAGCATTAAGAAATGCCCGTAAAACACGTTGTAGCGTTGAAGGCTGTGAGAAATTTCTCACAGCCTATCAGGGCCCAGGTAGCGATACACTTTGTAGAGAACATCAGAAAAATCTTGCTGACTATAATGGTTTAGCTACTATAAAAAAGGCTTATAGCCATCATCGTGGCACTCATTGTGAACACTGTGGATATACCCCCTTGACGGACACCAGGGTTCAAGAAATAGAAGATGTTAAAATTAAAAACAGACTTATTAGAACTCTGCTAACTGTTGATCATATGGATGGCAATCATAGTAATAATAATCCGGAAAATCTACAAACACTATGCACTGTATGTCATGCTATAAAAACTGTTATCAACGGCGATACACTGACTCCTAGCAACCAAAATTAATAAAATAGCCCTAGAAATAGGGCTATTTTTGGTTGACAAAACTGCTATCTATGCTAATATGTATATGTAGGAAATGAGGAGAAAACATATGGATTACGTCGAAAACTGCTTCTTCGAAAAGGAATGCCTCGCCGCTGTCAAAGGCATTTTGGAGATCACCTAATGATCGAGTTCTTTGATAACCTTCCAAAGGCTTTAACGGTCATAGCTATCTTGCTGCCGCCGTCTTTGGTGCTGACTTGGTTGATTAAACGGAGTGAACCCAAATGAGTGGCTTTCTCGTAAACGCAGCAGCTAAACAGATCGACGCTGGCAACGCCCAGGTCAAACTCTTGACGCTGGGCTATGCGATTAAGGTGGAAGTTACCCGCCAGGTTGAACTGGGCGCTTTTACCGCTGAATACGGTTTTGATTTCGTCTAAAACGGTTGACAAGTACAAGCTATATGTTAGTATATACATATAGGAGACAAACATGACCACTACAACTGCGAATAAGAAAAACGTAGAAATTCCAGTAGGATTTGAGACAGATCCTCTAGAGGATGCGCTTGCTCGTGAAGCCCTTACTACTGCTAGAGTAGCCCTGCTCCTTAAAGCCAGCTTCTTCGGCAACATGGCTACTCGCTTGCCGCTTGTAAACGCAGATGCTTGGCTTCCCACAGCGGCTACTGATGGACGCTATTTCTACTACAATAGCAAGTTCATCAACATGCTTAAAAAGAAGGAAATTGAGTTCCTGTTTGGGCATGAGGTGCTCCACAATGTGTATGAGCACCTGGGCCGTAGCAAGCTGAACAAACATAACCCTATGATTGCTAACATTGCGGCAGACTATGCTGTAAACGGTGACCTTGTTAAGAGTCGTATTGGTCAGCTGATTACCACTGTACCTGCTCTGCACGATACAAAATACTATGGCATGAGCATGGAAGAGATCTACGACGACATTTATGAAAATGCCGAGAAGATAGATCTAGATCAACTTGCTGATATGCTGCTAGATGAGCATCTGGAAAGCGACGATGAGCAGGACGGCAATAGTGGTGCTGGCGGCCCTCAAGAAGACGAGAACGGCAACCTCAAGAGTAAAAGCAAGCCCAAGTACAGCGAAGAAGAGCGCAAAAAGATTCGTGATGAGATCAAGGAGAGCCTCATCAATGCTGCCAAGCAAAGTTCAGGTGCTGGTGAAATTCCTGGTGGTGTACAGCGCATTATCAAGGACTTGACCGAGCCCAAGATGAACTGGCGCGAACTGCTTGCTCAGACTATCGAGAGCAGCATTAAAAGCGATTATAGCTTTATGCGTCCTAGCCGCAAGGGCTGGGGTATGGATGTGGTACTTCCTGGCATGGTTGCAGAAAACACTATTGACATTGCGGTTGCTGTGGACATGAGCGGCAGCATCAGCGACCAGCAAGCCCGGGACTTTTTTAGTGAGATTAAAGCTATCATGGATAGCTACACTGACTTTAAGATCAAGCTCTGGTGCTTTGACACGCAGGTTTATAACTATGCTGAGTTTGATAACACGAACATAGATGATATCCTTGTTTACGAGCCGGCTGGCGGTGGCGGCACTATGTTTGAGTGTAACTGGGCTTACATGAAGGAAAACGACATACAGCCCAACCGCTTTGTTATGTTTACTGATGGCTATCCTTGCGGTACCTGGGGAGATGAGTTCTACTGCGATACGGTGTTTATTATTCACGGTCCAGAAACTATCAAGCCATCATTTGGTAATTATGCCTACTACGATGGTAAGAAATAATGAGGTACTGGACAGAGTATCAAAATTTCAAGCATGCTCAAATAGTAAAAAAATACCAGCACTCTTATCCTATAAGCAAGGGTAAGATGCCACTTTTTTCCTGGGCTGGTTTTGATGGTATAGATACTAGTGTATGGATACCTAAAACCTATTCTGAGTGGTTAACAAATAGAAAAAAAATGAAAGAAAAACATAAGCGAGCACACATGCGGGCAGCCTTTGCATATGCTGAATGTAGCACTGCGAAGCGTTTGCAAGTGGGTTGTGTTATAGTAAAGGACGATCGCATTATCAGCATCGGCTACAATGGCATGCCCAGTGGCTGGACAAATGAGTGCGAAGAAGAAGTTGTTGAAGTTCCTGAGTTACAGGCGGCTTTACCTGAAAACGAAATAAGATACTTGGTTACCAAACCAGAAGTGCTACACGCGGAAATGAATGCTCTTATGAAGTTGGCTCGATCTACTGAGAGTGGCGAGGACGCAACTGCATTTATAACACATCAACCCTGCATGGAATGTTCTAAAGGTTTATATCAAGCAGGTATTAAGGAAATATTCTATGTTCATCCATATAGATTAAACGATGGACTAGAGTTTTTAAAAAAATGTGGTATACCCGTTGAACAAATAAATGTTTGATATCTTTTGTATGCAGATTACAGGTAACAATGTTGACCTACCCGCTAATACACAATACACTCGTTGGAATGGTACACACCTAGACACAATACGTAGGTGTGTAAATCATGCTAGAACAGAGTACGTTTGGATTGTAGCAGACTGTTGCAATTATTCTAACTTTGATTTTACCTGGCAACCCGTGCCCTGGGAAGCAGATCAGATACACTGCTGGGCAAGCGGTAACCAACAGTTTGGTGATACTTTCCTGGTGCCTGTCAGTGCTTTTAAGAAGCAAGAGCAAGGGCTTAAACTACTTGAGTGGTATGAGTATATCAACTGGCACAGTGAGCCCAGTGTGCCGCGCTATGAATGGCCCACAGTGACCGATTTAGATGCTCAGACCAGCTTGTATGCTTGGCACAAGCAAACCAGCGCAGACATTGACTATGAGCCCAGTTTATGGAAAAAACGTGATCTACACGCCTTTACACAGAGCGGTAGTGTACTACTAGTGCCCAGGGACTGTAAAACGCATTTTAAAGAGCAATACTACGACTACCCACATATCTTGCGCCATACGGACTATAATATACCTGAAAAACTACTTGATGTAGTATACTTGAGCAACGGTGAAAAAAACGCCCTTAAAAACTGGAATATATTAAAAGAAATTTGCCCTAGGGCAAAATGGGTTGAGGGGGTAACAGGCAGGGCAGCGGCATATAAAGCCTGCGCTGAGATAAGCGATACACCCTGGTTCTTTAATGTGTTTGCTAAGTGTATTGTAGATCCAGACTTTGACTTTAACTGGCAACCAGACTGGTTACAAGGACCCAAGCACTGGATATTTCACAGTCGTAATCCTGTTAATGGGTTGGAATATGGACACATGGGTATCATTGCTTACCACAAGCAGATGGTACTTGATGCTACTGAATGGGGGCTAGACTTTACGCTGAGTGCTAGACACGGCGTTGTGCCTGTGGTGGGTAGTACAGCAGACTTTAATACTAGTCCATACGAAACTTGGCGTACTGCTTTTAGAGAATGTATCAAACTGTATGGACAATCAGATCCAGAAAGTCGCTACAGGTTAAATCAATGGTGTACAGTTGGTAAAGGTGACTATGCTGAGTGGAGTATAGAAGGTGCTACTTATGCCACTGTTTATGCTGCTAGCGGAAACGATCTACAAGCCACCTTTGAATGGAAATTCCTCAAAGAACTCTTTGATAGCAAGTATAACATGGTGTAGTTCATGATCTGTCATATAAGGATCACAGGGAAGAGCTAGTTGGCATAAACAGTTTTCTGTGGCTTGTGGTGATTTATAAATTGGTTGTTCGTAAACACGTTTAATTTGTATTTCACGCTTTATCATCCACATTTCTAGTTCTACTCTAAGCGGAGTGCTTATCACAAACTTGCTTACTTGACCACGTGGATCAGTTACGCAGGTAACTAGATGTCTAATTTGTTGATAATAGTCTCTGGCAATCTCTTGTCTGCGTTCTTGCCAAATTGGAAAGTGATCCAGCTTTACTAGAAGTTCAGCACATTCACGTTCACTGGGTATACTATTGCCGCCTATTTCCAAACCATGTCGTCTTAGGGATCGTAAATTACCAGCAATAGTATCTGAGTTTGTTACGACTGCGCCGGCGTTTCCAAAGTTAGGTAAACTTTTTGTAGGATCAAAACTATAACTAGCAAAAATGCCCTGTAGTGGAGCACCAAAATGTTGAGCTCCATCTTCATATATTTTTTTATTTTCTGGTAAGTGTTGATAATTATTTCCAAACAAGCCTACCCAAATAACATGATCTATACCACTGGGTATTTTATTCCAATCCAGTAAACCAGTATCTGTTACATCAACCGGCACTGGAATATTATTACTCCTATTAATACTGTTTTTTGTTGCTATAAAGGTTTGTGCTGGAAATGCAATTAAAGATTTAGATAAGCCACTGGCTACTAGACCATAATATAACGCATCACTGCCACTACCAAGCATTACACAGTGCTTTGCTTGACTTAGTTTGGCAATTCTATTTTCTAGTTCTTTTGTACAGTTTCCTAGCAGATGCCTTCCTGATTGATAAACCTGTTCAGTTGCTAGGTCTAGGCTTTGTTTTAATTCAGCATACAATCTATCTAGATTGTGGAGGTGGATTGTCATCTTCTGAAACTTTTACTTGTTGCAAATTAAGAATAACTAATTCACGTAATTCATCTATGTTAACATCACCTGACTCGATCATGTCTAATGCTTGGCTTGGTTTTATTTTTTTTAATCGCACAAGAGCAGAAGATAAAATCACTAATTCCGGTCTGCTCATTTTCGGGTATTTTTTAATTATACTTAATATGTCTGTGTAAGTCATTTTATTCCCTATGCTGCTTATTATACCATTTTAAAGTCCAGAGCGCCAGTTCGTTAGGATCCTCAAAGCTCATTACCGCTTGGTTCTCATCAGGCGTAAACCACCAACCCCATTTACTTTGGCAATTTTCTATAGCCCACTCTATACTAGGATACATAACACCATTTGTATTTAAAAAACAGTTGTAGTCAAACTTTTTATTGTATCCACAATCAGGGTTTTTATCTTTAATCATTGGGTCTAGTTTTTGCCATTCATAATAAGTAAACCCTTGTTTGTTTATCCTAGGTAGTCCCATCCCATTCAAACATTTCGTCCGCAAGTGGGAACACATCTGCAATTACTCGTGCACACGCATGAGCAATCTCCATGTGTTCCTTTTGAGTACCATTAGCACCACGTAGTTCAATATAGTGTACCCAACTACGTAGCGTACCGTTCATATACATGCGACTTACTGTATTACCCTCAGGCAATACAGCCCTAGCTTGTTCTT
>Ga0070746_10002239_pt1 | contig 11475 bp, 14 predicted proteins | sample VirMetDEL_Mar_21_FD_77016 | JGI IMG/M metagenome (GOLD analysis project Ga0070746, IMG submission 77016) | Aqueous microbial communities from the Delaware River and Bay under freshwater to marine salinity gradient to study organic matter... | ecosystem: Environmental > Aquatic > Marine >... | reverse complement strand
ATTTCAAGAGAAGAACCTAAAATTTTCTCAATTACCTCTTTTAGTTCCTTTCTTTGTTTCATTAACCTTTTTCTTTAACTTAATTAGTTCAGCACACTTATCATAATCTTCTTTAGCTTCATAAAACTTTATAGTTTTGTCTATGACTTTAGAAAAATTAGATTTTTTTAATAAGAGGAAACAATCTAAATTAGTAATTGAAAATAATTTAACTTCGTTATCTTTTATTTTTAAAGATTCCTCTATTACTTTTATAGATTCATCTAATAATAATTGATGAAAATCTTCACTTTCAACTAATTCACTTAGTTCTTCCTTATGATCATAGAGTATTTCTAATGAAAGAATTTCTCGTTCTTTTTTCTTTCTACCCATGTTTATAAATATATTAGAAGTCTAACATTTTTGAATTAGTTTCAGGATTATGTTTAGCCCATTGCCCCCATTTGTATTTAAAATACTCATGGCATGCTTTTTCTTTTTGTTGTTTAGCTAGTTTTTCTTCATAGGTGGCCTCAGTACCTAAAGATACAAAGTGATAAAAATGACATTCAAATGTTCTAAGCATTTGGAGTCCCGCAATTTCACACTTTAAAAAGAAATCCCAATCAACTACCCAAGCTCCCGGATAAGATTCATCCCACCCCCCTACTTTCATATAGTCCCATTTGTTCATAAAGATAGGTAATGTACTACCATTAGGTTCTACTTTATTTTCTTCAATGATACTTTCTTCATACTCCCAAAAAGCTTCTAAATCAAATGTTTTAGGGTTTTTACCTAAGTCTTTAATATGAAATTGTTTAAACATACTAGAGTTAGGTTCAATTTGATTAGGGGTTAGCACTGAACCTGGAGAGTAGTTAGCTACTAATGCCACATCCCATTCATCGGGGAATACGTTGTCATCATTAACAATAAGGATTTTGTTAGAACGAGCATTGTATACCCCTAAATTAGTAGCTTTACATAAACCTACATTTTCTTCTAAATTAAGTATTTCAATGTGTTTTTTATGTTTTTCGAGAATATCTTTATTTAAATCATAAAAACCATCTACTACTACTATGATTTGGTTTTCTTGGGTTTGACCTTTAATAGCAGAAGTTAAACATAAATCTAGAGCTTCAGGCTCTTTATAGGTTGGGATAATTACAGAAATCATATTTTTGACCAATTTGTTAAGGGGGTTAACCAAGCAGTTTCACCATGGGTTGAATACCCAGGGATTGAGGTTATTAATAATTCATTTTGTTGTCTTAATTCAAGAAACATTTGAAAATCATTTGGGTGTGTTCCTGAAGTATGTTTTCTTAGAATGGGTTCTACTCGTTTTAAGGTATTTACTGTAGAGGCAAATGTCATAGTTGTACTATTAGTTATTTTCCAATGGCAATTATTTGTAAGATATACTCTTGTATCTTCTGCTCCTCCTTCACAATAAGGATTACCTCCTTGTGAAGGTTCTAAATACTTATCAGGATGATCATATAAAGAAACAAAAGATGCTCCTAAACCAAATCCTTCTTCTAATATTTTTTGAGATTGGGGTTTATGGAGATAATCGTTTTCAATAAAATAAATTATTTCATTATCATCGTATGTAAGAGCTTTATCTAATGCTAAATTAAAAGTTCCGGCACCATGTCCTACAGATACTTTTTTAACTATAGCATTATCATTTTTCCATTCTTCTATCATAGCATCAGTTTCTGGGGAAGTATTATCTGCTATAATAAACCATTCTGCATCCTGGAATGCCCAAGAAGCATTAGTTAAACATTTTTGATTATTGATATAATCAGGTTTTACTTTATTGTAACCTGCATCTGATATCCTATATATTATTTTCATATTCGTTCAATAATAGTAAAACCGTTATTATTAGTATATCTTTCTTTTAATTTCCAAGTATCTTTATTTTCTTCTAAAAATTCTGTAACAGCATCCCATAAACCTTTATCCCATCTTAATTCTTCTGTAAAAGCATTCTCTGAAGTAGTAGGTTCACTTTTATGTTCATACGAAGTAGTATCGTGGAAACAAATATATTTTTTAGCTTTATGAGAATGTTTTGCTAATTCGGCTTTAAGTTGGTTATAGTGGTGCCATGTATCTATAAATAGCAAATCTGTCTCTTCAATTTCTATATTTAACACATCAGCTTCTATAAACTCAAAATTAAGCTTATAAGCTTCAGCAGTATCGTAAACAGACTGAATATCTCCTCCCCATTTAGCAGGGTTATGTAAATCATATGATATAAATTTTTTGGGGGCACATGCCAACCAAGCCCAAGTAGATAATATGCCCCTTACCCCCATTTCTGTAATGTGGTTACATTCTTGTCCATACTTAATTATAGTAGGAATATGTTCGTTTATATCCGAAGGAGTTTGGTATAATTGAGTAATTTTTTGTTCTAAATCAAATATCATAATTTTTTATTTTATTTTTATAACTAATTAATTCGTCTAAATAATCTTTAAAATTTTCATTACAAAGATATGGAGACATTTCATTTATGTGATAATCTTCTAATTCCCACCATTTTAACTCTAGCAATTTGCTAATAGTTTTATCATCAAATCTTTTTTTAATTAACTTAAAAGGATTACCCCCTACTACGCTATAAGGTTCAACATCTTTAGTTATAACAGAATTATTAGCTAAACAGGCTCCATCACCAATTGTAACACCACTCATTATAGTTACTCTAGTCCCCACCCATACATCATTACCTATTTTTACATTTCCTTTAGTTTGGGGGTGACCTTCACCTTTAAAATTTGGATAAATTTGTTGATTAATGTGTCCAAAAGGATAAGTAGTAGCCCAGTCAATTCTATGATTTCCCCCTAAATAAACCTCTATATGACCTGATATAGAACAAAAATTTCCTATATCAAGCCAAGTATCTTCTCCCCAATAATAAATTTCTATATTATGAGCACCATAAGTACTTTTTCCTATATTTCTAATTCTATCTTGGTTTTGATACTTCATCTATTATACTAATTTAATATTTTTAGCATATTCTACCCAATTATTTATATAGTGAGACATATTTTGTTCTATGTCAGCTCGTTGATTTTTTCTACTTAATTTAGTAGAGAGAAATTTTCTATAAGACGTTTTAGGTTTTCCATCCCCTCCATGTTCTGTTTCATTTTTCCAACATCCTACATCTTCAAACCATATTACTTGGTTTTTAAGTACATATTGAGCTACATCTATTTTATTGTGAGATGCTATATTACATATATTCATTGCATATAAATCCCAAGGTCCATATCCTTTCCATTCTTTTAAAGTAGGAACTAATTTTTCATAAAAATTTTTATTATACAAATCAAACCACCCTGCAAATTTAAACCTATCTGTTCTTTCAGCATATACTGGGTCTAATCCTAAACAAAAATGGCGTATAGTATGGATGTCGGTACTAAGACATTGGTCGTTAGGTACTGAAAGGAAATTATCATTTACTAATACATCCCAACTGTTATCCCAGCATTTAAAAATTTGGGGAGTTAAAACAAAATATTCATTTTTTATTTGTTTAGCTCCTTCAATTAAACTATATAAAAGGTGTTCATGAAAATTGATATCGGGACACACCCCAATATAATAATCTATATGGGGTTCGATAATTGTTTTTTGAGAATCAAGGTGGCCATAAACTTCTTTTCCCTCATATATAAAAGGTTTATGAATAAAAGTTGACTTAATTAAATCATCTAAAACTTTATATTTTTCAATAAAAAACTCTTTAGGTAAAGAAGAATTTTCCCAATCAATTATACTTTGAGACAAATTTAAAAATGAATCAATATAAATTTGATCACCTTCACTAATAAAATAAGATGATCTTTTTAACTTATCAAACGCCAAAAGGGCATAATCTATATCCCATGGCATAATATGAATCCCTATTTTTATATTCATTTTAATTTGTTGTAAACTGTTTTAATACCCTGTTTTAATCCTATTAAGTTTAAGTTTGGAATAGTTTTTCCAATATAAGGATTTCCTTCTGAGGAATCAAGCACTTTTATAGGAACTTTATAATCATTTAAATTATTAATAATATTTGCTATTTTAAATAAAGTGTATTTTTCTTTATAAGAACACTCTATCATTTTGGGTGGAGATGAATTGTCAATGTAATATTTCACTAGTGAAATTAAATCTTTCATATAAAAGAAATCCATATACTTATTTTGATGGATTACAATAGGCTCTTTATTGATGTAATGTTTAATACTAGATTTAATAAATCTTCTTTCTAATTCATTTTCATCAAATACCGCAAATATCCTTAAATTATAAAAATTATCTTCAGTATTACTAATATCATTTATAATTTTTTTGCTTAACCCATAAGGATCACTAGGAGTACCTAATTCAGCCCCAGAACCAAAATGAATAAATTTAGTAAAATGAGATTTATTATAATATAAATTATAAAACATTTGAAGATTTTGGAAAAAAACATCTCCTTCATCTTGTTGAAGACGACTTCCCCCTTTAATTGCAGTATGGATTACAACATCAAAATATTTTCCCTCAAACCATTTATTGGTTGCTTCTCTATCTGTTAAATCAAAATCTTGACGGGTAATCAATGTGATATTGGGCCTTGAATTACCATCCCATAATCCTTTAGATAGAGATTTAGCAATATAACCGTTACCCCCTGTTATTAATATGTTCATATTCTTTTATATAGTTTACAAGCCCTAAATGAGTATCAGCATATTGAGTATTATTTAATTCAAATGCTATGTTGGGATAAAGATATTTTAGGTATAATTGTACAATAGGTAATTTTTTAGAAATACCACCTATTAAATAAACTTTTGTAGGTTTATAAGTATCAATATATTCTTTATACTGGTTAATATAACTTTTTAGAATAGAAGATAATAAATTATTATAAGTAAAGTTAGTTTCTAAAATACCACTAATAATACCCCCTGAGTTAAATTTGTAAGATTGTTCAAAAATATTTAAGTCACATGTAAGAGTGCTATTTATTAATTGATTGAGAGTGATTTGGTTTAGATCTGTAAAAAAATCTTTACCCAAGGTTTTAAAAAATTTTTCAAATACTAAAAACATTCTTCCACTTGGGATAAAACTAAAACGGTTTTTATGAGTAACCACTTGGGAACCGGTTCCTAAATTAAGTACTAATTCGGTAGAATTTATAAAAATTGATTTTAGAGCACACTCAGTATCTCCTAATGATGAAAACATAGGGATATTTTGGTAACTTCCTATTAAATCAATCTCTTTAGTATAGTTAGAATGATTTATACTCAAAGCATGATGTTGATGAATTTTAGAGTCAAATAACCCCCCAATTAAACATTTAGGATTTTTAGGAAGATTAGGTCTGTCAGAACATTTCCATGAATAATATATATTATTTACATAATACCCACCTAAAATAGAACAAGTAATAATTTTATCTATCTGAGAGTATTTGGATATTATATCATTAAGAATAACCTTAATTTCATCTTTTTTAATTGTGGTTTGTTTTAAAAATGGAGAAGGATATTCTTGAGGATTATATAAAACATCCTCTGATGAATTATACAATATACTTTTAATATTAGAAGCCCCAAAATCAATAAGCAAATAATTCATTAATTTTGTTATTTAAAAACTCGTTAATCTCTGTATCTGTAAATACTGTATTACCTGGGGTTGGGATTCTAACAAATGATATAGTATTTCCTGATACTTTTTTGTCTGAAAGAAGACCTTGGGTTAGTTTGCTAGGATCTAAGTGGGAAATTTTGTTTAAATTAGTAAATTGGTTGATAATAGAACTAATTTGTGGATTATTATCAAATAATTTATTAACTATTTCAATACCTAGTAATACAGCCTCTCCATGAGGGATTTGATATTCTGTTAGGGGTTCAATTACATGACCAAAAGAATGACCATAATTTAAAGATTTTCTTTCACACAATTCAAATTCATCATACTCAATAACAGCTTTCTTAATTAATAAAGAATGTTTTATTTTTTCTTCTATACTCCACTTATTTAAATTTTTTATATAAAATTTCCCTCCTGTAAGGAACAATTTAACTATTTCACCATATCCTGAGGTGATATCTTCAGGGAGAAGCGTATTTAGGAATTTAATATCTATAATTACTTTTTGGGGGGCAGAAAATAATGCAAGTTGGTTTTTATAATTCTTAAAATTCAAGGCAGTTTTACCCCCAATGCAACTATCACATTGAGATAAAAGTGTAGTGGGATAAAAAATCCAATTAATACCTCTTTTGTATATTTTAGACGTAAATGCTCCTAAATCTTGAATTATACCCCCTCCAATAACTATTAGATTATTTTTTTTAGTAAAGTTAAATTCTAATAACTGTTCACATATGCTTAAAACAGTTTCAATAGATTTATTATGTTCAATAGCTTCTAGTTCTATTAATTTATTATGATTAATATTGTATAATTTTTTAACTTTACTATCTACCAATATAACATCATCTTTGTGAAAAGAATTAGTGAAACTTTTAAAAAACACCTTATAATCTGATGGATGAGATTTGATAGATATATTTTGGGGTAATACCTCTGGTGTAGTAAAAATGGTATTATTTATTGTAAATGTGTTCATATTAAATTCCTATTAAAGAATAACCGCTATCAATTATAAGATTTTGACCTGTTATTGCTTCATTTTGTGTTATTAAAAATTTGCAAGTATTAGCTATTGATTCAGGAGTAGTAAGTCCTAAAGGAATGTTTGAATTTAAATAATTAATTTTCTCTTCAGAAAGATTTTTTCTAGTTAAAGGTGTATCAACAAATCCTGGGGAGATCATGTTTACTTTGATTTGCTTAGGAGACATTTCTATAGCAAGGGTTTTAACTACCCCTAGTAGTGCATGTTTTGACATAGTATAAGAAGATCTACCTTGTTTAGTTTGTGTGGCATATAAAGAACCAATAGCAACTATATTTGATTTATCTTTTATATTAAGTTTACTACACAATTCTATAAAACTTACAGTATTAATTTTGTATGAATTAAGCATATCATTAGGAATAATTTTATCATAAGAATTTACATCATTAATCCCAGCACAATGGATAAAACCATCTAAAACAGGGTATTTACTAGTATCAAAATTGCCCTTTAAATCTAATTCCTGAGACGTTGGGGATATAACTTCTATATTATGATTCTGTAATGTTGTTTTTATAACACTACCTATACCTCCTGATCCGCCAGTTAAAAATACTCTCATATTAAAATGAATCTGAAATTGCCATATCTGTTAAAGTACCAGGAATAATGTTTCCGTCAGGACCTATACCCCTATGAGTTACTTTTGGTTCATGTCTTTCTTTAGGGTGAGTAAATACTTCTACTATACAAGGACCTTTATAAGTCATCATCTCTTTTAAGATGGGTTCTATTTGTTGGTTATTTCGAATTTCAAAATATTTGATACCGAAAGAATTTGATATTTCCTTATATAAGGGTAAAGTAACCCCTGTAGTAGGACTACTAGCAAATTCGTTTCCGTTAAAGAAAGATTCTTGAGAAAGTTTTATAGAAAGATAACCTTCATTATTTATTAAAATTGTTTTAACTGGGAGGTTATATCCTTTAATTGTTTCTAATTCTTGGAGGTTCATCATTATACTCCCATCTCCTTCTATACAGATTACATCTTTTTTATTATTACCTAAACACGCCCCTATAGCTGCGGGTAAACCATAACCCATACTAGCACACCCAACATTAGTAAATAATCGTTGATTTTTATTTAGTTGATACGTTTGTAATGTTACAACATGGGCTGTACCATTACTAGTAATGATAGGAGTATTACCAAATATTTTGGGGGCTTTACTTATTAAGTAATAAAAACTAGCATACTCTTTTAAGTCTTTATGTTTAGGGTAAACATATATTTGTTCCTTCCTAATATTTTTGACATAGTTTTGCCAATTACTTATATTAAGATTTAAATCTAAACTATTTAATTTGTCAAAAAATGAAGATAAATCTTCTACTATAGGTAAATCTATATTAAAAGTGTGTTTCTTAATTTCATTAAAATCAATATCTACGTAAATCTTTTTAGAATTAGGAGAAAATTCTTTTATATTATACCCAGTCATTTTAACAGGCAATCTACTTCCTAAAACTAATAATAAATCGGCTTCTTGCACAATTTTATTAGAAGTTAATTGACCTAGAATACCAATTCTCCCACTATAATATTCATAAGTATTATCTACTGAATCAACCCCAGAATGGGGTCCTGTAACAATTGGGATTCTATTTTGGGTTAGAAATTGGTTAAGTTTATTATAAGTGTTTGAAAGGTGAATTCCGTTACCTGCTATAACTAAGGGTTTTTTACTAGATTGAAGTAAATTAACTAATGTATCCTTATAATCAGGTTCTATATAAGATCCTTGTATGTCTAAAGGAATATCTATCCATACTGGTCCTGGTCTTCCTTCTAGGGCTATTTGATAAGCTTTAGTTAATTCAGGAATAATTTGGGATTTATCCTTTATAGATACAGCATATTTAGTCATAGGTTTTACTACGTTAACTATATCAAATTCTTGATCACCAATTTGTCTACATCCAGTACCTTCTGAAAGTTGGTTTGTAGGTACTTGCCCCGAAATTATAATACCAGGTATACTATCTAACCATAACCCTAACAAACCTGTTATTGTATTAGTACCACCGGGGCCTGTAGTTACTATATTTAAAGAAGGTTTGTTGCTAATCCTATAATACCCTTCACTAGCCATTACGGCTGCTTGTTCATGATGGGGGCATATTACCTCCATAGGAGAGGTTCTTAGAGAATCAATTAAATGGATACATCCACCCCCTGATACTGTAAACGCCGTATCAATACCTTTTTTGTAGAAAAAATCTATAACTAAATCGGATACTTTCATTATTCAATATCATTTTTGGTAAGTGGGGCATCTTGTTTTAAATCTTTATTTAAGGTAAATTCATTGTCAAAATACTCTCTAGAAGTAACATGACCTAATTCTTTTTGATATGGTATAGCACTATATATATTATCTAAAGTAATGATTTCTCCTTTTTTCATGTCTTTTTTAAGATACAACCCTCTATATAAAGCATGTAAATAATTAGATTCCTTAGAATCGATTGTTCTTCTCTCAGTAGCGGAAGTACCACACATTATAATAGCTCTATTAAAGGCTTTAAACCACTCATCTACTTGTTCGGGTAGTGAACAATATTTAGAAACTTCCTTTTGTTCATGTCCTTTAGGATAAGAAATATCAATATGGCGTTCCCAAGTACGAGCCCCCTTAGCATATGAAATATACATTGATGAATGCCAATCATGATATTCATGTGTGGATAATCCAATAGTTAAATTAGGATATTTATTCTTTAAGTAATCAATTTGATCTAATTCAAGTTCATGATCTTCACTAGGATATTTTGATACACAATGATTAATAGCAATAGGAATATTCCTATTAGTAAAAAATCTAACAACATCATCAATTTGTTTATCATTAGCACCACCAGTTGATAATATCACTGGTTTTTTAGTTGTGGCTATTTGTCTAAGTAGCAACCAATCATTTATATCAGAGCTAGCAACCTTTATAATGGGTAAGTCCATTTGTTCACACCACTTTACTGATTTTTCATCAAATGGGGTTGCCATAGGAATGCAATTGTGTTTTTTAATATAATCTATTAGCTCCTTAAATTCATCATATGATAATTTAGTTTTTGATGTTTTTTGGATATAACGACTTCTTTTAGGTAATTCTAATAGATCTGTTCCATTACCTTCACTTTTAAAATCTTTGTGGATAAAATTATCTACGTCTCTAAATTGTAGTTTGATAGCAGCTTTAATATTGTTATTTCTTACTACTTTAGCAAAATCCCTTACTATTTTTTTACCTCTATCTAAATCACCCCAGTGGTTATTAGCTAGTTCTAAAACAAATAGATTTTCAAAAATTGATTCTTTATTATTCATGGTTATTTCCAGTTTTTTGTGTTTAAGTTTTTATCATCAATGAATAAATCATAATAGGGCTTGCCAAATTTTAAATCATGGAATTTAACCCCCCACTTTTTAAATTGTTTTAAGGTAGTTTTTTCCCAATTAATTCCTGTTAATGTGCCTCTTGCTGTCCAGTAAACTATAGTGTGACCTTCATCATATAGTTTATTGGCTTTTTGTATATTTTCTTTTATAGGTGTACTATTAGTATAGTCAGGTTTATTTGGACTATTACATATAGTTTCATCTACATCTATGTAAATTACCATACAAATTTATTTTTATAATATTTTATTATAATAGAAAGTTCATTATCAAATTGCTTCTGAGGGTTCCATCCTAATTGTCTTAGTTTTGAGTCATCTAAAGCATATCTAACATCTTGTCCTTTTCTATTAAAGGACATATCAATATATGAAGAATAATCTACTTCTCCAAGGTATTCTTTAATTATTTTTTTAACAGTTACAATATTTTCTTGTTCAAATCCACCTGCTATATTATAAATTTCATTAGTAGTACCAGATTCAATTATAGTAATAATAGCATTAGCTGTGTCTTGGGCATGTAACCAATTTCTAATAGGTGTGCCATTATTATGTAAAGGAATTTTTCTACCTAATTTAAGGTATTTACAAGACTTAGGGATAAGTTTCTCAACGTATTGTCCTATACCATAATTGTTAGTAGGGCGAACTATAATATAAGGTAAGTCATATGTTCGAGCCCAAGCTAATACTAATTGATCTGCTGCTGCCTTAGTAGCTGAGTAGGGATTACTGGGGTGTAATAAATCTATTTCAGTGTGAGCTCCCGATTCAATATCTCCATAAACCTCATCAGTACTAAAGTGTAAAAATATAGGTTTACCCGAATTTTCTCCCCTATGATTTCTAATTAATTCTAAAAGGTTGTGAACACCATTAATGTTAGAATGTACAAAATCATCACTATTAGCTATACTATTACCTACGTGTGTTTCAGCAGCAGTATTAATAACATAATCACAATCATATAAAAACTTTAAATCATTTATATCACAATGAACAAACGAAAAATTATTATATTTTTTAAATTCATTTAAAAGGTGTTTATTAGAAGCGTAGGTCATTTTATCTACACCTTTAACATACCATCCCTTTTCTAGGCAGGTTCTAGTAATATAAGATCCTATAAATCCTAAACAACCTGTTACGTAAACTACTTTTTTCATGTTAGGTTAATTTTTCTAATAATTTTACAAATTTTTTACATCTATCCATATCGTCTATATGGAAAGGGATTAAAGATACAATTAATAATTTTACTCTCAAAGTAAGTTCAGAAGGATTAATTATTTTTTCTATTTTAGAAAAGAAATACTCGCGTAGTGTTTGTAGATATT
>Ga0070746_10002234_pt1 | contig 11493 bp, 10 predicted proteins | sample VirMetDEL_Mar_21_FD_77016 | JGI IMG/M metagenome (GOLD analysis project Ga0070746, IMG submission 77016) | Aqueous microbial communities from the Delaware River and Bay under freshwater to marine salinity gradient to study organic matter... | ecosystem: Environmental > Aquatic > Marine >... | reverse complement strand
GAATGTACTGTCAAAAGCATGGGTATGGTTTAGACTTCGGTTATTCTAATGATCCTACAGCAGTTGTTGAGTGTGCTCTTTTCCAGGGGAATTTGTATCTGCGTGAACTTCTTTATGAGCAGGAACTTTTAATAACTAAAAATATTTCTGATCCTTCCCGGGCTTGTATTGAATCCCGGCTGGAAGAATTGGGAATAAGTAAAGATGCAAAAATTGTTGCTGATTGTGCTAATCCTTCAGCTATTTCAGATTTACAAACTTCCGGCTTTAATGTTCATCCTTGCACTAAGGGCCCGGATAGTATCATGGCAGGCATTGACCTCATGAAGGGAAGAAGAATCTACATACACAAAAACTCTATGAATCTTCAAATGGAGTTTGAGCAATACAAGTTTAAACAGAAAATGGACGGCTCCTGGATAAATGAACCAATTGATGACTTCAATCACTTAATTGATGGCGCTCGTTATTGGGCGATGGATGAATTGGAGCTGGCAAGGGCAGAAGTGAAAGCAGCTCACTATGGAAACAGACAAAGATCTTTTAAAGCAAAAAGTAACTTAAGGAGTAACAGGAGAAGATGAATATTCTGAAGAATCTATTCAAGAGAAGAGTCAAGATACATTTTCGTGATGTCAAAATTGGCCAGTCTTTTTATGTGGGGAAGAAAAAGCTTTATAAAGCAAGGCGAGTAACAAACCGGGGAAGACCTTTTAACTGCTTTGAGTTAAACCATAAAGATGAAACTAAGACTTACCATTTTTGTTCAGCTTCGGACATTGTCGAAATCATACAAACCAAAAAGGAAAAAAAGTGAAAAACTATAAACACAAACCAACAAAAGTGAAAGCTGGAGTAAAGGGCCTGGAAGATGGTTTTGCTCTATGTGAAAAAGCAGAAGTGGAAGCGGGCAATTATACAATTGCTAAAGGAAATTGTTCTCGTGGTAAATGGCGTGAGCTCACTACTAAATTTTTTGAACTGAAAGAACTCCAGGAAATGGCAAAAGATAAAAGGAAAGGCCTGGTTCTTGTTCCTCTTATTGGTGAAAAGACTCTTATTCCTGAAGGCTCTTTAATCGTTCTGGATGGTGAAGAAAAATCTGTAATGGATGAAAAGACTTTTAAGTCTCTTTACCAGGAAGATAAGGCAGCAAAATAAAATGAAGATGTCACTGGTCAACAATGAAGACACAGTAAGAGCTGTGATTGAATGCGCTGTCGAAAAGTACAATGAAATTGATATCATGGAAGATTACGGAATGGATATCAATGAAACAGTACAATACATCAAAAACCATTGTTGGCTGGTGACTTTTTATGAAGAAGATCTCCTGGCGTTTATAATTCTTGAATTCAACGATTATAACGATGTCAATATACATTTCTGCAAACTACTTCCCGGGAATATCCTGCAAGGCTGGAAGATGTTTATAGACTTCACTGAAAAACAAGGCCTCACCTTAAATGCGTATATAGATACGGATAAACAATCTGTAGTCCGAATTGCTGAAAGATTCGGATTTGAAATACAAGATAAAGACAAGAGGTATTGTTATGGGAAAAGGAGGCGGCAAGCCAAAACCACCACCACCACCACCACCAGTTCACGCACCAGTAAAGCGTGAGGATGATGCAGTTGCTTCTGCGGCAAATAATTCACGTAGAAAGATAGCCAACAAAAAAGGCCGGAAATCTACTATGCTTTTGCAGAATAAGTCTAATGGTTCAAATCTTTTAGGGGGTGGTCAATAATGCCACAGGGAAAATATTCAGGTGACCAGCTCGACAAAATGTATAGTCAGCTCAAATCTGAACAGCAGCAACTTCAACAAGATTGGCAAGAGTGCTACAAATTTTATATTCCTGAATCTCAAGATTTAGCACATGGAGTAGACTCCCCAAACAATACCTGGGATGTGCCTTTTGACACTTGCGGAATGATGGCTGTAAACAGTTTAGCATCTGGAATATTTTCCCACACTATCAATATGGGTGATGAATTCTTTAGCTATCGTATAGCAGATGACAAAGTAAATGAATCAGAAGAAGCCAGCAATTATATGGCAGAAGCCGGGAAAAAGGCTTTGAAAATTCTCCAGGGTTCAAACTTTGCTCTTGAATCTTTTGAACTCATATCAAACTGGATTGCCTTGAATACTGGCGTTCAGTACACAGAAATGAAAGATAAAGTTTTTGTGTGTAAAAATTTTTCTATTGCTCAATGTTGCATATCTGAAAATCATAATGGTGAAGTTGATACTGTATTTAGAGAATTTAAGCTTACTGCAAAGCAAGCTATGGAAAAATTCAAAGGAAAGGTTTCTACAGAAATAAAGAAAGCAGCAAGTAAACCTGACACTATGTTTACTAAGTTTGAGTTTATTCATGCTGTTTTTTCACGTTCAGAGCGTGACCCGAATAAGATAGATAACACAAACATGCCTTACGCTTCTTACTATTATGAAAAAGAAAAGAAGTTTGTAAATGAAGAGTCTGGCTATAATACTTTTCCTTATCATGTTCCAAGATTTTATCATAAGTCCACAAGTGCTTATGGTCGCGGGCCTTCCTTCACTCTCCTTTCTTCATTAAAAGAGCTTTGTGAAATACGGGCAATGATTCTCGATGGTGCACAGATGAAGATTCAACCACCAGTATTTTTGCCGAATGGTTCAAACCTGGATGATGTTGACCTTTCACCAAGAGCAATAAACTTTTTTGACTCCACAAAGGGAAAGCCGGAGTTTTATAGGCCTGACATTGACATTCAGTCTATGGGTCAATATAGGCTTGAGCTTAAAAAAGAGATTGAGGATAATTTCTTTGTTGATCTCTTCCGTATGCTGGAAGATAGAAAGAATATGACCGCTACAGAAGTGCAAGAAAGAATTTCTGAAAAAATACAGGCGATCACTCCAGTAATTAACAGACTTTACAATGAATATTTTTCCCCTCTCCTATCTCGTTTATATATCTTAATGATTGAGAATCGTATTCTTGAAGATCCTCCAAAGATTGTTGCTAATAGTGAATATGCTGTTGAGTATTCAACAAAGCTCGATAATAAACTTAGAGCTTTAGATACTTCTCAGATTATGACCGCGATGGAACAAGTGGCGATGGTTAAACAGTTTGAGATGCAGTCCCCAGACTTAGGGCTTGTTATGGATACTGACAAAGTAGTAAGGGGAATCATTAAAAATAATAATGTTGACCCGGATTATATTCGCGATGAGTCAGAAACAAAAGCTTTAAGAGAAGCCCAGCAACAAGCCCAGCAACAAGCCCAAATGATGCAAATGATGGCTGATAAGGTTGCGCCTCTTGATATGGCTAAAGCTCCTGAAGAGGGTTCACCTCTGCAAGATCAAAATATTGAACAAGATTTAATGGGATAAAAAATACATGTCTGAACAAAATGTAAAAGATTTATATCTTATTGTGTTTGGTACTCCTGAAGGGCAAAAAGTTCTTCAAGATATTCACAGATACACTAGATATAAACAATCGGTCTTTAGCCTGGATAATGAAAGACAAAATTGCTTTGCCCAGGGACAGCAAGACGTTTCAAACTTCATTGAACAAATAAAAAGCAACGCAATAAAAAGGAGCCTGAAAGATGTCTGAACAAGTTGATACTGTTGATGCACCAGCGGAAGGTGCAGCTCCAGCAGCAGACGTAAATACAAATATTCCAAGTGGTGACTTACTTGGGGGAAGTGGTGACTTCAATGAAAGTTTTGTTGAAGATTCTACTTCTTCAGGGAATTGGATTGATTCACTTGATGAAAAGTATCGTGAAAATACAAGTATCAATAAATATAATAGCATGGATGACTTCATTGACGGCCATTTAAATATGAAGTCTTTGATTGGAAAGAAGGGCTTGGCCCCTCTCTCTGAAGATGCTACACCAGAAGAAAAGAATGAGTTTTATAGTCGTATTGGTAGGCCGGAAACTCATGAAGGTTATGATTGGCAATCTCCGACTATTGAAGTAGAAAATGATACTGGCGAAAAAGAAGAAGTTCCTATGGTGAATATTGATCAGGAACTTATGTCAGAAACGATGAAAGTATTTCATGAAAATGGTTTAACAAATAACCAGGCGAAAGCTGTTATGGATATGTTTGCTGAGCATGAACACGCACGCTTTGAAAATGGTCTTAATGATTTTGCTAATCAACAAGAGCAGACAGCACAAGAAACAAAGTCTCAGCTCCTTCAAGAATGGGGTGACAAGTTTGATTCAAAACTTAGTGCAGTTAATAATGTGGTGAATAAATTCGGCTTAACTGAAACTCTTCAGGATTTAGGTCTCGCCAATGATTACCGGGTTGTTAAAATGTTTGAAAGCATGATCTCTAAAGTTGGTGAAGGTCAAATAACTGGTGATATGTCCCCAACTGGTGGAGGGTTTGAAGAAGCAGTTTCGGCAATTCGACAAAGTGAAGCTTACCAAAATCCTATGCACCCTGGTCACCATGAAGCGAATCAGCGACTAGAATCACTTTATAAAAGAAAATATGGATAATTAAAAATCTCCCTACAAGACATACTCCCTAAGACCCTGGCCCGGCTGCTGCAACAGTCGGGTTTTTTATTGTGCGTATATAACAATAAGAGATACCCGCAAGGCCTCTTTTAAAAAATATTTAGAAGTTAGGCCCCAGCATTTGGACACGCCAAAAAAAATTAAAAATCATCTTAATTTAAAGGAGTGTTGCAAATGCCACACGATACAACCAACCATTATAAAGTGATGTATGGGGATTCTATTAAGGATCTTGCTGGTCACAAAATTAAATCCCTTCTTAAGGAAACTGTTACTAAAGCCGCTAAAAAAGGTGAGGCAGTTTTCTTTGATAGTGTTGAACCTTCTGATGATGTGACTGAAACAGCTCTTGCATCAATTGATTCAACTCGTAAAGATTATGAAGATATTGGTTCGCCAACTCTTGCAGATCTTACAAATATCTTAACCCCACATATGGAAATTAGCCGTCAGCGTACAATCTGTACACCTAAACAGTTGATTGCTGGCCATACTTTCCGTGATTTTGATGAGATTGCTTTAAATCATTCTGAATCAAGTATTGTTAACCGTCAGCTTATGAAAAAAATGGTAGCTAAAGAAGATAAGCTTATCTATGATGCGCTTTTTGCTGCTAATGTTTCTCGTGGTAAAGATTCTGGCAGCTTGTCCGCTGTTCCTTTCCCTGCTGCTCAGTCTTTAGCGGATATCACTGCTTGGACTGGATTAACAAAAGATACTTTTGCTGAAATTCGTGAAAGATTTGAAACAAACTATGCCGGGAATGACAAGATTTTCTGTGTTGTTTCTCCTATAGCTAAGTTTAATCTTATCAAGAATAGTGGTGATAAACTTCACTCTTCTGATTTCGTTAATGCAAAGCACTTTGAAAGTGGTCAACTTCCAGATATTTATGGTGTTCACGTTATATGTGACCCACAAATCACTGGTTATGGCACTAATGATGCTGTTGTTGCATGGTCAGAAGAAGCTATTACTTTTAATCAATCTAAGGCTCTTGATGTAAATCTTGCTCAAGATCCTACACAGCAATTTAATTGGGTTCTACAGATTAGACAGTACGCAAATGCTGTGCGTGTTGACGATAAGAAAGTTGTTAAGATTGACGTAAATATTCCTTAATATTGTTCAGGCCGACTACCTTCCTCTTTCCGTCCCTGGGGGAGGTGGTCACTGAACATAATCTTTTTGAGGTTAATTAATGAGCTTACCTAAAACTTTGACTGATATTGCCAATTTAGCACTTCTCTCTATTGGGGAAGAATCAACAAATAATGTTGAATCTGATGAGGCTAGATCTAGAACTGTAAGAACTGTTTTATATCAAACTATAAGGGAAGTTCAAAGGTTAATTGATTGGCCAGAACTACGCGTAAGAAAAACCCTGGCGCAAAATTCAGAAATGTTAGATGATAGTAATTATAAATATCATCTTCCAGAAAATTACCTTGAAGTCATTTCAACAGATTCAGAAATAAGCTGGTTCCTACAAGATGGCTTTTTTTGTACTGATGCTATTGAAGCAAAAATCACCTATAAAAAATACTCTGAAGAAGTAAGTGAATGGTCTGGTGACCTTGTTGAAATGGTTTACAGAAAGCTTGCCGCTGCTATTGCTCCTACTCTTGTAGAAAATCCCCAATGGTTGCAAATGGCAGAAAGACAGTATCAGCAATGTGAACAGCGTTGTCTTTCACAAACGCAAAACAGAAAGCGAAAAATAAAAAGATATAAAAGAAATCATGGTCTTGTAAAGAATCGTTTATATGACCGTTATCCATATGGCGGGTATTAATGTCTAAAATACCAATATTAAACTTTAATACTGGTGAAGTAAGCCCAATATTACACCACCGTTCAGACCTTCAAAAATACCCTTCAGCAGCTAAAAGACTTGAAAACTATATTAATCTTCCTCAAGGTGGATTAAAAAGACGTGTTGGCAGTAGTGTCCAGGCTCGTGTGGGTGATGTCAATCTTGGTGGTGTTAGAATACTTCCCTGGGAAGTTGATCGGGATAATTACTACCAGCTTGTTTTTGTTGGCACAGAAATAAGGATTTATTCCGATAAAGGCGTTCTTGTTGAGACTATCACAAATATTCCCTGGTTAGAAGAAGAATTTTCAGAGATTTATTTTAAGCAAGTTTATGATGTGATGTTTATCACTCATTATAATCATCCAGTTAAGAGAATTGAAAGAACAAGTGATTTTGTTTGGTCTATAACAGATCATATATTTAATGGCGGTCCTTATGGATCAATTAACACAGATACTGCAAATGAGTTTACTTTTAATTCTGGATCGCCTCACACTATTACAGCCAGTTCAGGAACTTTTTCAAGTGCTGATGTGGGCCGGAAAGTTAAGATGCTCTATGATAATGAAATGAGTATTGGTGGCTCTTTTGGTAGTGACCAATCAAGCTCTTCAATCCCGGCACATGGCGAAGTCTATTTTAAAACTGAAGGCGGCACGTGGGAAGGTGAAATGCTCTTGGAGCTTTCAACTGATGGCGGCACCACTTGGGAGATTATTGCTTCTATAAGAAGTAAGTCGAATACAAATAAAAGTCTTACCAGGGAAATAGATGAATTTGGGGCTGAAGTTCGCGTTACTATGCGTGATTATAATTCTGGCACATGTAAATGGACTCTTGAAAGTGAAAGCCAAACTTACGCACATTTCACAATTTCTTCTTATACCTCTTCTTCCACTGTTGAAATAACTGTTGACGCTTTAGAACCTATAGATGGCTATACAACGCATATTTGGGCGTTAGGCGCTTTTAATGAAACTGATGGCTACCCTTCATGCATTGAAGTTTATGAGGAACGTTTAATGCTTGCAGGAGTTCCCGGAAGTGGTGCAACTATTTATGGAAGTACAATAAATGACTGGAACAACTGGCAGAATGGAACCCTGGCAACCTCCCCTATTCAATTCACTCTTGCTTCTGATATAAGAAATAGAATTCGTTGGATAGTTCCAGAACAGCAATTGATTGTGGGAACTAACTATGGTGAATGGTCTGTTGGTACTCGTGACAGTAATGAAGCTTTAAGTGGTGCGAATGTAAATGCACGCAGGCAAGTTGAATTTGGTTCTGACCCCATACAGCCAATCAATTATGCTGATATGTCTTTATATGTGGAAGCGGGCGGGAAGCGCGTCAGAGCTGCACAATATAATTATGAGAAAGATGGATATATTTCAAGTGATATGACTATTCTTTCTGAACACCTTACAAGTGAAATTTCTGAAAGTTATCCGAATGGTTACAAAATTGTAAGAATGGCATATTCCAGAACACCGGATTCTATTATTTGGGCTATTCGTGATGATGGTTTATTATTGGCTTTCACTTATGAAAGAGAACACCAGGTAAGTGCATGGAGCCGTCACCCTTTCACAGATGGCGGTAAAGTTCTGGATATAAATTCCATTCTTCATACTGATGGTGATATTGTTACACTTTTAGTTGAAAGAGAAGATGGGACATATCTTGAGACAATAAGACAAGAAAACCTTTGTTTAGACTGGCAAAGGAATTATGATGGTATTCTTGAAAGTGATGTCATTGCCTTATCAGGAGATGAATCCGGGCTTATATACTTGAATCAAAACCTGGAAGAAAGGGAACCGCCACATTATGGAACTGGTTCTTTTATTTATGTAAGTGCAACAATTTCTAATACAATTGTTTTTAAGTATAACGCTATTCAGCTTATTGAAGGTGAGGATTACGCAAAAGTTAGTGATAAACTTTACTGGATTGCCCAGGCTGATTATAAAGCTGCAATAGGTGTTTTTGACTTCACGACTCAATTAACCTTAAATACAGATTATCAGATATATCAAAAAGAGGATGTATTTTACTTAGATATAAGAAACCCGGCTTTTGATGTCTCTAGCTTAATAGTGAAAATTTCAGGTGTGGAAGTTGACCCTGAAGATATGTATATAATGACAGGTGACGATCAAGTTTTATTACTTGATACTGCCGGGAATGTTGAAACAGATATAACTATTGAGGGGTATACAGTCCCGGATACATGTAATTTATCTTTAAATGTAAATGACAGTGTTACTGCGGATAATCTTAATGAGCCATTTTTTACTTATAATGATGAGACTCAAGCTCATGATGTGGGAACTTCTTATATTTTATATGATACTCATACTTTCACAAACCAGATTGAAGAAGGTGTAAAAACTGAAGATTCCGATATAAAGCCAATTCGTGTGAGGAATGACGGCTTTGACTCTGAGACTCATGAAGGGTTTATCTATTTAGATCAATCTGGGACTTATCAATTCGGCACACACTATGCAGATGATACAACAACCATTTCAGTTGATGGCACTTTAGTGATGACTCACCACGGCTTTAATGCTAAATATGATTCGATTGACTTAGAGCCTGGTTACCATTATATAAAAAGTACTTGGGTGAATACTGCCAATGGTGGAACAATGTCGGTAAATATAATTTACCCGGACGGTGAAACAAAAAGGCTTCAATGGTCAGATTTGTATATAAATGTTCTCACTCAATCTGAAGAGCTTGTGGAGTGGGTTGAAGGTGGTTCTCCTGTACAAGTTGCGCCTTTATTAAATCTATTCTCGGCACAAGCTGAAACTTTTACTGAATTACGTGTGACTATAAGCAGTTATGAAGCGAATGACATTTTGGCTTATACTCTCCCGGCTGGCGTATCTCATTCTTTTTCGGTTGATACACATACATTTACTGGAAGTATGACAGCGGAAGAAGCAGAAGCTTTGATAAAATCCTTGACTTATGAAAGCACGAATCCAACACCGCCAATTTCAAAAACTTTAACTATGGCCCTGGATAGTACTGGAAATCCAACAATAAACTACACTTCAAAAGTTTGTATAGAGTCGGCCAATACTCCACCAATTTTAACGGCTCTTGATGTTGATGATTATGTTGTTCATAGGCCAAGAAAAATGATATCTGTTTATGGAAGCCCACAAAGTGAAATATGGGTTGGCTTAAAAATGACTTCTATTTATGAGCCTGTTGATCGTTTCAATGTCCCAGATAATGGTGGGCCAGGAACAAGAAACAGAATAACTGAAGTAGAAGTTTATGGTGTTGAATCTCTTGGTGGTGAAGTAAGTGCAAATGGTGGGGAAAAATATGAAAAACTTAAATACCTCACCAAAGAAGGCAAGCTTAGTTCTCCACAAGAATATGTGACTGGAAAGTTTAAAGCTGAAACACCTCATGGAAGTCAAAATGATAAAGGCTTTATTTTCCGCAACTGTACACCGTATAAACAGAAGATAGCAGCAATAGTTTTTAATGGAAGAAGGCAGGCTTCAAAATGAATATAGAATTTCTCTTACATCTTCAAAATATAAATCCACAGCCAGTTTTAGGTGCTCTTGGGGCTGGTGCAATTATCGGCATTATTGGTTTAGTTATGAGTGCTGCGGGTTCTTATTTCTCCTATCAACAGCAAGCAGAAGCCGCAGAGAACGCGGCAGAGCAAGAAGCTCTCAACAGAGAGGCCCAGGCAAAAAGAGAGGAAGCAAAAGCAAAGCAAGAAAGACTCAACCGTTCCGCAGAGGAAAGCCGGGAACGGCAGATGGCAAAGCGTAGGCGTTCAGTTATGGAATCCAGCTATGCAAAAGCAGGGGTTCTCTTGGATGGTACTCCGGCAAACTTTCTTGAGGAACAAGCTACAGTTGATGAAATAGACGTGCAGAGGGGCAATCAAGCAAGTGAGCAGCGGGCAATGGGTTACGAGGTTAATTCAAAATCTCTTCTTGGTGCGGCCGATTGGTCCCGCAGTGTTGGTGAAAGTGAAAGCAGCGCTTACAAAACAGCAGCCACTACAAGTTTGATCGGTGGACTTGGCAAAGCTGCAATAAAATTTGATGATAGTTATGAGGGCGATTATCCAAGCTGGCTTGGTGGCTCAAATAGCAAAAGGACATAAAAATGCCCAGGATACCAGCAAATTTAATTCAAAAATCTGTAAACATTCAAAGTACTGCAAATGTTATTCCTGGATTAAGACAGGATAACACAGCAAGGATAAATGCTGCTACAGCTCAGGAGTTCGGAAGACTGGGAACTCAAATTTCTTCTTACATGGATGAAAAGGAAAAAGAGAGAGATCATGCAGACCTTGAAAACGGGCGTCGTAAGTTCCTGGAATTGGACAGTGAGCGCAAAGAAAAGATGTTATCTGCGGCCACGGCTAAAGATGTACAGGCAATTCATAGTGAGTATGAGAAGAGAGCGCAAGAAATTTTAACTGGCAATGACCATAAAGGTGTGCCCTATTTTCGCTCAGAAAAAGCGCGTAAGATTTTTGATGATAAGTTTTTATCTGGCAATTTAAAAGGCTGGAAAGACGGAGCTATAAAACAATCTTGGGATAAAGAAGAGAAGGAAACAAAGATAAGAAATAATTTATCTGTTAATGATATCATAAAAAATCATTATAATGATAAAGGCTCTGAAGGAAGAATAAGAGAGATTTATTCTAAATATCCTGAATCTGAAAGGAAAATGCTAACTCAGCAAGCTTTGTATGATCTTGATAATAATCGTGCTAATCAAGGGGCCGCAGGTTTTTCCAATTCAGTTGAAAATATTTTATCAAATCAAGATTTGTCTATTAATCGTAAACAAAAGCTCATAAATGAAGAGCTTAAAACTTATAATAGTCATATTGATGGAATGAAGACTTTAAGTCTTTCTGAGAAAAAAGCCTATAAAGACAGGCTTAAAAGTACTGTTTCTCAAGTTGATAAAATGGTTCAGGCTCAAAAAGATGAGCAAGTGAAAGCCTATAAAAAATGGCAAGAGCAAAATGAAAGTGATGTGATTACGCAGATAGCAAAGAAAGGGGCAAATCTTGAGGGAATGCCTTATAAAGAAGTGCTTTCTTT
>Ga0070746_10002216_pt1 | contig 11530 bp, 12 predicted proteins | sample VirMetDEL_Mar_21_FD_77016 | JGI IMG/M metagenome (GOLD analysis project Ga0070746, IMG submission 77016) | Aqueous microbial communities from the Delaware River and Bay under freshwater to marine salinity gradient to study organic matter... | ecosystem: Environmental > Aquatic > Marine >... | reverse complement strand
TGTCGCATTTGCTCATCACCAAGATCACTGAGACTAATAAGAGCAGACCTACGAACACCACCAACCACCACGACTTCTGCTGTTTTTGTAACAATGTCGTGACATTCAATTGGTCTAAGTCTTCTTCCTTTTGCATTTTCAAATAGCTTACAAGTAAATAGGAATAGTTTATTCAGAGGAACAGGACCACTTGCCCTACCTCCAAATGTTTTTAGTACCGATCCTGCTGGTCTTACTTTTGATAAGTCCCAAGTTGGAATAAGGCCAGCATAGAGTAGGCTCATCAGTTCCCTGAATGCCTTTGCCCACCCAAGTTTACTATCACGTACCATGATGCAAGTGTCAGTAGGGTGTAGTTCATTAGGAACCATAGGTAATTGTGAGGTGTACTTTTCTTCTACGGAATAACCTACTCCTGTTCCGTTCATAAGTACGTACAACAACTCATCAAAAGACCTAGCAGTATCAATTGGTATATATGAACAGTTATATCCAGCAACATTCTCTTTCTCCAAAGCTGGTCCAGCGGTCATTAAGCATCTCATCGATGGCATTACATCTAACATTAAAACTGATTGACATAGCTCAGAATATTCATCTGATGTAACGATGTAACCACATTTCTTTTCTAAGTGTTTTTGAAAGAATTCAAAGTACCTACCTACAGTTTGTTCCCACGTTTCTCTTGCTTCATTTTCATAGTTCCAACGAGAGTAACGTGAGAGGTGTATATACTTTTGGTAATCCGTAGGTAGTTCATACATTCGCTTGTTCCCTTTCTATTAACCAGTTAAGATAAACTTGTGCTTTTTTAAGATCACGTACACCACCTTTATGTGGGTATCTTGATACGTATTTAATTATGTTTCCTTCTAGGAAATCCATTTCGTTTTGTATAATGTAATCAATAGGTTCTATGTTAAATCCATTGGTGTAATGTTCAGGATTATTAAACTCATCTTTAACTTTAATTTGCATAGGGACTCCAAAGAATAGGTTGATTATCTACGTACTCACCATCCCTAAGGATACGTGCCATACGTGCTTGTAACAGTGCATAGTGTTCCCCAAGTTGTCTTGTCTTGTAGGTTTCTACCACTGCATCCCACATCTCATTTGAAGAGAGACTCTCTAGGATCTTTTCAGCTTTCTTTGGGCCGATCCCAGGACACCCAGGATACCCATCGGTTGCATCACCAGTTAAAGTTTGGGTATAGAAATGATAATCAGCTTGTTCCTTTGATTGTTCCCAAACTACTTCTTTACTTATGTCCCAATGTAAACCAGGAATTGTGTACATATCTTTGTCTTCACTATAGATAATGTACTTGTCATCTTTACTTGCCAGTATTCCCATTACATCATCTGCTTCTAACATAGGATACTGGACACAATTAAACTCTTCTTTGCAGTACTCCAAAGCAGGAACAAAACACATAGGTTTTCTTGTCTTTTTTCTACTTAGTTTGTACGCAATGTTAATATCTTTTCTAAAGTTCTTTTTGTCAGAGAAACATAACTGAGCTTCATCTACTTTAGTCTTATCCACAAGTGCATCAACTGTGTCACAAATAATCTTTTTGACTTGTGCAAAGTCACAATGTAATGTCCATAAATCACTGTCCCAATTAACAGGTTCTTCAACTGAAGAAGTAATCTTGTAAACCATTATGTCTGCATCAATAAGTAGTGTAGCCATAGTTCCTTTTTAGATGGGTCTTAGGTTATAGGTTTCTCTATCGTTTAAGTTGTACTCGTATTCAGGATAGTGACTGAAAGTAACATACGTACTTGTATTTAATTTACTGAATGGTATTACATGAACAGATGGAAAGTTACAGAAGCATAAGTAATCAAAATCTCCTTCTTGATACGGTCTAATTTCTGTATACTTTGAAGGAACATTTCTTTGTAACGATATACCTTTAGCGTTTTTACTTGTGGTCTTTACTTGTACCTTCTTAAAGGTTCCATCTCTTTCAACAACAAAGTCATACACACTCTTAGGATTAAGTGGTTGAAGTATGTTGTATTGCCACATGTGAAATAAGTAACACGCTAAGTGTTCCCCTGCTTGTCCTACGTAATGTGCATCAGTGCGTTTCAGCCCAATTACTTCCACTGGTCCACTCTCCTGTGAGAGGGATTCGGAACTTGTAGGCATCCCCGGCAACTCCAATTGCTTGTACTGCGAGTCCTCCGATATCTCTGACATAATCATCCTTGACTAATAGTTGTACCTCGTCATGCACAAAAGCCACTTGTGCATAGTCTTGGGCATAAATATAACCTTTGTCCTTGAGCAACTTATGGAGTTCCACCACCCATCTCTTACAAAGAATGGCTCCTGCACTTTGGAAGAGAGTGTTAAGTGCAGCGTGGGTACTCCTAATGGGAATGATTCTTCCATCTAGTCCTCTGATATATCCTTGTTTTGCTTTGGTTTGCACTGCATCCCTGAGTGCCTTAAGTGCAGGAGTCTTTCGGAGGAACTCTTTCTTAATCTGCTTACCTACTGATGGACCCTTCCCAAGTATCGAGCCAATTTTCTGATCCCCGGCACCATAAAGAAGTGCATAGATGAAAGTCTTACTTGCATCCCTTGATGGAAGTCCTGCAGCCATCTGATTGGTCGTATGTATATCTCCCTCAAGAAGCACTTTACCGTATGCACCACCGTCATAATAAGCCATGTAGTGAGCCAGACACCGCAACTCAAGAGAAGAAACATCACATCCCAAAAGGGAAAATCCCTTAGATGCCTGAAAAAGTTCTCGACACTGCTTCCCATAGGGTGCTTTAACGCTCGGAATTTGAGCGAGGTTCGGATGCGAATGAGATGCACGAGATGTGACTGACCCCATTGTGTTGACCCTGCCATGTAGTCTTCCTTTCTTTTCAAGTTTCAACCATGCCTGTGCTCCCTCTGCTAACTGACCTATCCTTTTCTGGATCATGAGATACTCACTCATCAGTTTTGCTTCAGGATAACTAAGGCTAGATAGGATTGTCTCATCAACCTTTGGATCACCAGTAGCCGTAAAGTCATTAGGAATCCATCCCCTAAGTTACTTAAGTCTCTTGGCTATGTGCTGACGAGAACTAGGATTGAACTGGATGATAGATATCTTATGGTACAGACCCTTCTTACGTACCCCTTCATCTATAACCCATGAACCAAAGGCAGACCGCAGTTCAGAATGGAGGGCTTCCCTGCGATCCACCAGAGTACCGTAAAGCTCAGATGCTTTAGCGGTATTAAAGGGGAATCCGTATCGTTCTTGGTCATAGCAAATGGATGCTACCTTGTGCTCTAGTTCTATGGCACTCTCTTGACCCTTAGTATCTATGGATTCCCAAAGCTTTTCAGTGAGGTCTACATCTCTGATGCAGTACTCCTTCATCTCATCGGTGTACTGATCCCATGCTCCTTCTTGTTCACCGTAATCTCCCTTGTTAAAATCTAATCGTTGACCCCATGCTTTAAGTGAATGAGAACCATGTAGTTTTGCATCTAGTTTTCTTTTCTTGTGGTCACGATCCCTAAGGTCAGGGAACATTAACCTGGATAAGATCAATGTATCCGTAACTCTCTCTATTGGTATGGTCCAATCGTAAATCTTACGAAGGACTTCAAGATCGTACCCTAGTATGTTATGCCCAATGAGATAATCGGGCTTAATTTTTTTCAGTAAATATTTGATCTCTGCATCACCTCTAGCTATGTAGAGTTGACCGCTATCAACATCTTTACATACCATCAGATGTACTTTGGTTACCTCATCAAGTAACCCATCTGTTTCTAGATCCATCACATACTTTTTCATACGTTCTCTCGCTGGAGTAACTACATTAGAAGTCTTGGTTTTCAGTTTCTTCCACAGGATCAAACTCTACTTCACTCATTCTTCCTGTCTCCTTGGAGTAAAAGAGATGAGATGCTATGCCTGTTTCCCCTGTCCATCTATTTTTCAGGATTCTTACTGAAGTTTTGTCTGGCTCATCACCTTGCTGGTTTCTTTCGCAACCAATAACGATGTCACTTAGCTGACCCAAGGAATGACTACCTCTGAGTTGACTGAGACTTGTCTTGGTTCCTTCCTCGTGTCCCTTGTCTCCTTGTGGTCTGCGTAAATGAGACACAAGTACTAACCCACACTGGACTTCTTCAACAAGTGATCTAAGTCTTGTCATTGCGTAGTCAATCATCCTTCGTTCATCACCACCCTCGATTCCTGAGATGACAATGCTTATGTGATCTAGGATTATGTACTCGCAATTTAACCCTCGTACCATGTATCGGATACGAGATAGAAGGTTATCTATTTCAGTGCTTCCCCAATGGTCATAAAAGTATAGTTTTCCTGTCCCAAGGGTATGCTTAAAACCTTCTTCAAGTTCTTCTTTGGTTGGTTTGTAATGCTGTAAATGAATAGGCTTGTTAAGGTACAATCCCATGAACCCCAAGGCACTACGCTTGTTGTTCTCTTCTAGAGCAATGTACCCTACGGTTTTGTCCTGAAGCATGAGATGGTAGGCTACTTCACGGCATAGTTGGGACTTCCCTATCCCTGACCCTGCTGTAATAGTAACAATCTCTCCCTTACGGATTCCAAGTGTCTTGTCATTAAGACCTTGGTAAGGGTAGTCACAGGACTCGCTGGTATCCTCAGTGGATATCAAGTCCCATAAATCTCTACCATCTACAATACCGTCAGGACGGTAAACCTTTGCTCCCCAGATAGAGTCCACGATCTCTTTGCTACGGTCTGCCATGAGCATATCATTGGCATCCTTAAGAGGTAGCTTACAGACCTTGGCCTTGCCTGGTTGGAACAGGGAAACGCAGTCTTCTAGTGCAGTAGTTCCAGCTTCATCATTGTCAAACATAAGGACAACGGACTCGAACTTCTCTAGCCATTCTAGTTGTTTGGCTAAAGCTTTCTTTGCTCCTGCAGCCCCGTTAGGTAGTGACACCACGGGCCATTTGTTTCCCTGAACCTGTGATACGGAGAGGGCATCCAATTCCCCCTCAGTTATTACTATCATTTTCCCTCCATCTCTCCATAGATGCTGACCATAAAGACCAGCTTCTTTGGTATCCCCAATGAAAAGAAAATCCTTTGAAGGAAATCTGAGTTTCTGGGCTACTATGTTTCCAGTAGTATCTCTGTAGTTTGCAATCTGTACGTTCTTACCCATGTGAGTACCAACTTGATACCCCCATTTCTCTGCGGTCTCTTGGTTGATCCCTCTCTTGGTAAGAGGAATGTACTCACCCTTTACAAAATCCATAGACACTCCTTTACTTACTACTTCTTGGTTATCATTAGACTCGTAGTAACTACACCCGAAACAGAAACCGTGACCGTCATCGTAACGTGCTAAGTTATCCTTAGACCCACAAGATGGACACGGCTCATGTCCTATAAACTCACTGTTGCTCGTAATCTCCTTCTTCATCATCTTCTACATCCTCCATTTCATCTTCGTAGAAGTTTTCATCTTCAAAGAACCCATGACCCTCACTGTCTAAGCCAGAACCATCGTCATATACCGCAGCTATCTTACTGACATAAGAAAAACCACAGGCATTTAGGAATGAACTGAACTGTCTCAGAACATCGCCAAGATATTCTGAACGCATTTCCATTTGGACTGATAAATTATCTAGTCCTTCATGCTTGAAGGTGAACGAGTTATCGTTATTCCACCAATCATCTGTTCTATTTCTTAGTTTCATAGTTTTTAAACCATTGATATGCATTAAAACCTGGACAAGTAGTTGTGTCATCCAAGTCACTGTGACCAACGATGGTTGCCGTAGGGAATTTCTGTCTTAATTCTTGGAGTAACGATGAAAGACTTATCATTTGTTTCTTAGTGAAATTTTTCACAAAAATATTTGGGTTTTCTTTACTTACTCCACCAACAAGACATATTCCTATGGTTCTTTCGTTGTAACCTTTAAGGTGCATTCCTACTTCATCAAGTGATCTTCCATCAACTATCTGTCCATCGACTTCAATAACGTAATGATACCCAATGGTGAGGAACCCCTTTTGTCTATGCTTCTTTTCAAGAAACTCTTTTGTTACTCTTTTTTTTGGAAGAGTGGCAGAGCAATGAACCACTATGTAATCAGTCTTTTTTCTGCTCATTTATCCATTCTCTAGGGACTTCAGTTTCAGCATACTTAATGCCGTATTTCTCGCACCATTCACGGCATGTCATCTTGCTACCTTGGACCCTAGAATCGAGTCTCATAAAGAGCATCCTTATGTCTAGTTCAGGATGCTGTTCTTTGAGAAGACGATGCTTACGCTGGTCCGTAGATCTGAAGTACCCTTTGGCTTCCACGAGGATGCCATTGGGAAGGACAAAATCTGGTTTGTAGTTTTTCTCTACTATGTAAGGGACCAACTGAGACTCATAACCAAACTTAACTTTTTTATTGGTAAGAGACTCAGCTACCCTCATTTCAAATTTACTTCTATATTTAGAAGTCTCCTGACTCTTCTTGTGCCGTTTCGGTTTGCGTGTAGTTCTCCTTCTCATCAACTTGTATCGTATCCGCAGAGAACCCATCAGTGGCATCAAACCCAGACTTGTCAGGATTGTATTCAACAAGTTCAAGTACCTGAACTCCTGACAAATCAGTGGACACTCCTGCACCCATAGGAGCACTATATAAGCGAGTGTTATAACTCACTCTCACCTTACTTCCGTTCCCGATAAGAACACTCTTAGGAATAGGCTGGAGCTTGGAGTCCACAACATTAACGCTGGTCTTCCACTCTTGACCAGAACGAGAACGGATCACTGTCTTTAACTTGAACCTGAACAGGATCTCATCTCCATCCTCTTTATAAGGAGGATCTGCACGTTTTTTAGCATCAAACTTCTCAACTGCTTCATCTACTTTAGAATCAAGGAGTGCCATGAGTTCCTTGGCTTCCTTAGATGATGCTGGAAGTCTTAACCCGATCTTCCAATCCCCATCAGCATTAAATCTGGTATCTGGGGTATGGATGTGGGGCCAATCAGCTTTCCCAATGGGAGAGACAAGTTTCGTTTGTGTCATTTGAATCCTCTAGCGATTGGAGGTTAATCAAATATTGGACATCTATACCTTCCTCAATAAGGAGTGCATAAAGGTCCACTGGAAGAGGTCTGTCTGACCTCAAAATCTTCAATGCTTGTTCGATCATTTCTTTGTATAGCTTTAGCTTTTCCAGAAAAGAGCTATGAATAGAGGTTAATTACACATGTGCATGTATTAGGAGAAAAAATACTTTGATTTCAGCACATTACGGATATCGAAGTCTTTTCTCTCTGGAGGGTCTGGAATATCCTCCACGACTTCCTTTGCAAACCCTTGAAATTCTTTAAGAACATCGTGGTTTTCGTACATGGCAACGAACTCTTCCCTGAGTGATCTAGCCAAAGCAGGAACGTGGTGTGCCTGGGTTCCATAGCTATCGTGTACCATGCAGAAGTCTCGTATCTTTTCTGACTTAATGCATTTGTGGATGGTTTTGGACAAAGCAGCAGCATCCAATGAGTGAACGAGATTAGGTGAAGACCCATTTTTGGATCTTCTAAGGTCAATCTTTGAATAGTCATCTATTTGATATGCTGGTTTCACCAAAGTTCCATCTATAAATGTTTCAATTTGTCTGGATTTAATGGATGGGTATTGCTGAAAGACAATAAACCCACTTGGAGTGGTCCAGATCATCGGATATCCTTCTTTAGATACCCTTCCCACTACCTCTCTTATCCAATCCATAGCTTCTCTAGCTGCAATCACAACTTCCCCGATTGCTTTCCAGACATGCTTAGACATCCATTGTGCAGGGATGTATATGTCCATGCCCTTCCAAGGATTGGGCTTTCCTTCCATGAAGGCATCTCTCATGCGTTCTTCTATATATCTCTTACAAGAGAACAGCCCTCCACCATAGGGAACCACCATCACTGGTCTTTTACATAACTTACGGTCTATCAAACCCGATTCCAGCCATTGCTGGGCCATAAGCTCATCGGATTCCTGAACAGACTTGAGGGCAACATCAGCAACCTCTTGATATATGTCTTGAGGTACATCCTCACACCCTAAGTTGGTTGCCTTTGCTCCCACAGGATCTCTAAGCATAGCTGAGAAATGCTGTAATCCATTGTTAGAACCATCTAAGGACACAGGAAGAGATGATACGTACCCAAAACCCTCTTCCATGAACTTAGACCACTCAAAGCAGAACGCTAAGAACATCCAGGGATCATCAGCTTCTTGCCAGAATCGATGTCCCATTGGGTCTTCTGCTGATAGCTTTATGTCATCGTAATGTTCATCCACCCAAGCAATACGATTATCATAGCTAACCTTATCAACTCCATAACAATTAGCACCGTGTATAGCTAACCAATCAGATTGCTCATCAGTGTCAATAGGAAGTCCTTCAGCAAACGTAAGTAATGCTTTGGAGTACTCAGTACCCTGAGGACTAAGAAAGCTACTGACGGTGTATTTACGACCTCTAAAGTCATTCTGGTATACAAAATAAAACTTAGGTATCTCAGCGTACTTCTTAGCGAGACCCATAGTACGTATAAAAGCTATGACTTTGGACCTTCTACGAGCATTCTCGTCATAGATGGTAGTAGCATCCTTCTTCCAATCCACAAAGACTTTCCACTCTTCAGTAGTCATGTCCTTTTTCTTCAACTCAGGTGGCATAGGTGACGGTGGAATCTCTAGCGGATCTCTATGAGGTATCCCTTCCCATGTTCCACCCATCTCCCATGCCTTGAGCATCACATCCAACACAGGTTTATTGACTTTCCAACACGTATGCTGGAGTGCATTAATTACATCGTATTCAATCCCTATATCCTTGTGATACAACTCTTCAATGAGCATTTTATTATGGGTTTTCACTAAAGGAAGACGATGGGTACGATACCCTCCGTTTCTTGGTGTACTCCAATCGGATGGAGGGACAACCATAGGCATAAGGTAAGGGTTCAACAACTCCCCTTCTTTATTGACCTTGTTAATCCAATCTATGGCTTCCTCAGTAGGGGTTATATAAATGGTTCTATTCCTGTGACCCACGGATATAGTCTTACACTCGATAATGTTTGAAGACTGAATTAACAATTCAACCATCTTCACACCTACATGTATCTTTTCCTGCTTGGTCCAGGTTTCACTTTCTTCTACCTCTATTTTGTTTCTGCAATTACGAATAAGACCATATCTTCTAAAGTGTCTTGAGGATGATCTTTTCTGGAGTTTTTGTTTTAATTCCCTGAACAAAGTTCCATCAGCATCCTTCCAGATACTAAGTTTGATATGATCCTCTATTGCTTGACCGATACTAAATGCTGTCTTGGTTAATTTCTGACGGTTGGAAACAGAGTCCATTATCATACGTAAAGTAAGATAGGAAACTACCTCAGTATCACACAACATAATAAGTGGAGCTGCGGTGTGCTTTCTTCCACCCTTTCCACTGTTAGCTTCATCAATGAAATTTCTAGTTGCTTTTGATAAAGCATCAACTGTTCTTTTCATCAAAAGGATTCCATGAAGTGATACGGATTCCTGTCTATTTTCTATGGATTTCTCAACTGACTTTCGGAATCTTTCGATCCCACGATTTTGCATTTCCTCTTCAAGACTAAGCTGAACTTCTTCAAGAGTCTTGCCACATCCTTGCCACACGATTGATTTTGAGTTAAATTCCATGCACCTATGCATCAAAGGTTTAGTCTGGAAAATAACGTGTAAGGGAGGATACTTAGACTATAATGCACAGGTGGTTTGGATACACATCAGATTTTGAGTCTGGCATGTCTACCAATTTCATCACCTCGGCAGTAAAGATATCAGTACCTTACACGGTATTGATTATTTTTGGAATGCCACAAAATGACACCGTTTTGCCACAAATCTGCCACAAGTCAGTCTCACAAAAGGGCAATACATTCTGATAAATTATGTGGTGCAAGATGGGCATAGATCATCGTGTTCTGGATGTCTCTGTGACCAAGTAGTTTTTGCACCGAAAGTATATTTGCACCTCTTTGAACTAACTTACTCGCAAACGTATGTCTGAGGACATGAATAACTACATCGGGAAGGTTTAATTCCTTCCTCATCAGTTCCCATCGATGACGGTAATAATGCCGTTTTTGTGGGAATAAATACTCAGACGATCTGAACTGTCTTTTTTCAATAATTGAAGCAACTCTTGGGGTCATAGGAACTGACCTGGGTAGGTCAGCCTTAGTCTCCCAGATGCTGATCATTCCATTGTTAATGTCACGCTTTTGAATACGTTCAAACTCTCCTAATCTCATACCAGTATCTACCAAGACAATAAACATGTCAAACATGTCCTCATCCTGAAACAGGAAACCGTAGACTCTATCTTCTTCTTCCTTGGTTAACCAGCGTATTCTCTTGGACCCTGAAGCATCCTGTTCTGTGAAGAATGGAAGAGTGGTCACCTTACCACGCTGATGAGCAAAACGTAGAACTTTACGCAACCCTGCCATTTTGCAGTTTATGGTACGGTTTGAGTTACCCTGTCTACGCATATCTATGATCCACTCATCTATCATCTCAGTGGTGATATCGCAGATAGGAATCGATGCACCAAAGTACTTCATTATCTGGTTACACTTGTACATGTTCTCTTTTTCGGAACGCTTGCCACCCCACACCATCTGAAAGGTCATATCTATAGCTTTCTTCAGGTTCCATTTAGCCAATGGAAGTTTGGGATGTTGCTTAATTCCGTTGCGGAGTTCATATAGCTTAGTCTCTTCCCAATTCGTAGCTTCTGCACGTGTGGATAGAGATTTGCGAAACCGTTGACCCTCGTAGGAAATGGATACTTCCCACGAGTCACCTCGTTGTCGTATTGCCATAATTTTTATGTATTCATAAGGTCCACAAGTTTATCCCTTAACCACTCACCTTTGGTGGTAAGTTCTACGTTCTTCTCAATCCTATACATGGGATTTTCAAAGGTTCTTAAGGTATCGTGGCCTTTCTTTCTAGCTCGATTGATCTCGCAATGAGCCATGACGTTGCGACTAGCAGAGGATTGCTGCATACCAGATAACTGAGCAATCTTTTTGATAGTCATGGGTTTATCTTTTGATGCAGTGCAGGGATAAAGATATGCAATCATAGTCTGAACTTGCATCTCTGGATCAAGCTTCTTGAACTCGTCCAGAACCTTAATAAGTTTCTCGATTGTCTCCTTAGATTCCATAGTGTTTTTTTTAAGTGGGTATCCTACCACTTGCACCTCAAGTTAGGGTTCGTTTAGTGCGACCTGACCCTTATCTTGATTAGACAGGTGGTGGCAATTGTAATTTGGCATACCAACAACATTGGGTACGCCAGTTTTCAAAATAATTATCGTCAGTCGAATACATTTCAGTATTCAGTGAGTTTGTATAGCGGAGGCTGACTTTATGATTCCGCTGTGTCTTTAGTGCTTTATTCATC
>Ga0070746_10002215_pt1 | contig 11532 bp, 7 predicted proteins | sample VirMetDEL_Mar_21_FD_77016 | JGI IMG/M metagenome (GOLD analysis project Ga0070746, IMG submission 77016) | Aqueous microbial communities from the Delaware River and Bay under freshwater to marine salinity gradient to study organic matter... | ecosystem: Environmental > Aquatic > Marine > Coastal... | reverse complement strand
GTCTCTCATGGCATTTACAAGCGCATCGGGCTATGGCAACCTTCCTAATGGTAACTTTAGCCCAATTATCTACTCAAAGCAGGTACAGCTTGCTTTCCGTAAGTCTTCTACTGTAGAAGATATCACTAACAACGATTACTTCGGTGAAATCGCTCAGATGGGTGATTCAGTGAAGATCATCAAAGAGCCTGAAATCTCAGTTCAGGCTTATGCTCGTGGTTCACAAATCACTGCACAAGATCTTGATGACGAAGATTTCTCTTTGACTATTGACAAAGCTAACTACTTTGCATTCAAGATTGACGACATTGAAGAAGCGCACTCACACGTGAACTTCATGCAAATGGCGACTGATCGTGCGGCGTATCGTCTGCGTGATCAATATGACCAAGAAGTACTTGCGTACCTCTCAGGTTACGCTCAATCTGCATTGCACAGTGCTGGCGACACAGTTAACACAACTGTAAACGGTACTAAGGCAGTTTCTACTGCAGGTTCTGACGAGCTTCTCGCTTCTATGAAGTTGGACGCTACAGACTTCAACCTGAACGACGGCGGTGCCGCTGTAGCTGGTGAAGCTATTGTAGTTGTACCTCGTTTGCCGGGTGTGTCTTCTCTTCCAACAGCTAACGCTTCACCTCTTCAGGTGATTGCTCGTATGGCTCGTTTGTTAGATCAGCAGTTTGTTGACACTAACGGACGTTGGTTGGTCATTGACCCTGTCTTCGCTGAAACTTTGAAGGACGAAGATTCTCGTCTGTTCAACGCAGACTTCGGTGGTTCTGGACTTCAGAATGGTCTTGTTATTAACAACTTGCATGGTTTCCGTGTCTACGTTTCTAACAACATGCCTGCTGTCGGAACTGGTCCTGCTGTAGGTAGTGCTACACTTCAGGCTACTAACTATGGTGTCTTGACTGCAGGTCACGACTCAGCGGTTGCTACTGCTCAGCAGATCAACAAGACTGAGACTTACCGTGATCCAGACAGCTTCGCTGACATCGTTCGTGGTATGCACTTGTACGGTCGTAAGATCCTTCGTCCTGAAGGTATCGTCACTGCACGTTACCAAACTGGCTATTAATAGGAGGATTTACTAATGGCTTTACAAACTCCAGTACGTCTTGAAACTGCGGCAATTGCCTTCGGTGACTTGACGGTAAACTCAGTACACGATATCGGAACTGTTCCTGATAATTGTGTTGTTCTTGCGGCAGGTGCGGAATGTACTACTGCGGCAACTATTGCTGGTGCTAACGCTGTTAGCTTCGGTGTGACAGGTGGAGACGTTGATTTGCTGGGTACAGCAGACATCAACGGTGCTAAAACACTTGCCGCAACGACTACTACAGTCAACGGTATCACCAATGTCACGGTAGCAGATACAGTAATTTCTGCTAAGTTGGCGGCATCAAATGCTCCTTCAGCAGGTGCGTATAAATTCTTTGTAGTTTATGCACCTATGGGCGCAACACGTGGTGCTAACGAAGTTGATCGTGATCAGCTAGCCTAATGAGCTTGGGGGCTTCGGCCCCCTTTCTCTCTTACGAGGTTCTTAAATTAAATGGCTACATTTCTTAATTTAACAAATGAGCTACTTCGCAGATTGAATGAAGTCACTATTGACCAAGCTGACTTTGCTACAGTGCGTAATGTTCAAGCGTTAGCTAAAGATTCAATTAATAGTTCTATTCGCCGTATCTTGCAATCTGCTCAGGAGTGGCCTTTTACTTTAACAACCTATACACAAACATTAACTGCCGGTACTGGCGTTTACGCTTTCCCCGCTGACACATCTTCAGTGGACTGGGAATCTTTTTACATTAAGCAGTTATCATCTAAAAATAATCAACCACAAAAACTTAATGTTGTTTCATACACAGAATATTTAGAAAAGTATCGCTACATTGATGAGACTGCGGAGAGTGGTGATTACACAACGCCTACTGTTGTTTATCAGACACAAGAAGAGAAGTTCGGTGTTCATCCACTTCCTGATGATGCATATGAAATTGAGTACAAGTATTGGTCATACCCTGCTGATTTAACTGCGTTTGATGATACCGCTATTATACCGGATCGTTTTAAGCATGTTGTCATTGACGGTGCAATGATGTACATGATGCGCTTTCGTTCTAATGAGCAAAGTGCCATGGTTCATCAGCAAGCGTTTGACGATGGCATTCGCATGATGCGTAGATTGCTCAATGATGAAAACTTATATGTGCGTTCTACATACATTCCTAACGTAGGCTTTACCTCTACTTTGGTTGGCCCAATCAATGGCTGATGATCTTCAGATATTTAAAGTATCTTGTGAAGGCGGATTAAATACTAACCGTGATGTACTCTCGCAAGGAGAGTTAACACCGGGCAGTGCAACACGACTGATTAACTATGAGCCATCTGTGACGGGGGGTTATCGTCGTATCAGTGGATTCACTGAGGCATATCCTAGCTTGCCGGGATTAGGTAAGGTATTGGGTGTATGTGTGTTTAATGGCATCAATGATGGCATCTTAGCATGTCGTAGACCAGCCTCTGGTAGCCAGTATTTACATTACTGGGACACTGGAACTTCTGCATGGGTTGCTGTAACTACAGCAGGTAGCCCAACCATGACCGGTGTAAACAAGGTTCGTTTTGCTAAGCATAACTGGAGTGGTCCAGTCGTTATGTTAGTAGACGGTGTGAACCCAGCCGCTAAGTACGATGGCACTACGTACACACAAATTACAGATGCTAATGCTCCTAATAATCCTAAGTACGTCACTGAGTTTAAGTCTCACATATTCTTAGCTGGTGACAGCACAGATCCTTATAACTTATATTACTCTGCTCCTCTTAGTGAGACAGACTTCAGCCCAGCGAATGGTGCTGGCGTTATTAATGTAGGATTTGAGATTGTACAGATTAAAGCGTTCCGTGATGAGCTATACATCTTCGGTACTAATAACATTAAGAAGATTGTAGGTAATAGTAACGCTGACTTCTCAATGCTCCAAGTAACTAACGACTTAGGATGTATTGCATCTGACTCAGTCATTGAGCTTGGTGGTGACCTACTCTTCATCGGACCTGACGGACTTCGTCCTGTATCTGGTACTGATAAGATTGGTGACGTTAACTTGGAAACTGTATCTAAGAACGTGCAGTCTTTGTTTAACGATGTTGTACTGAACAACGACTTAGATGATTTGAGTGCAGTAGTCATACGGCAGAAGTCACAGTTTAGAATTTTCTTCGGTGCTTCAGAATCGCAGGGTGTGATTGGGGCACTTCGTCAGCAACAGAATGGCGGCATTGGATTTGAGTTCGGGCAATTGTTAGGGATTACCGCAACAGCCGCTGACTCAGGATACATTGGTCAGTATGAGTTTGTTATTCACGGAGATTTAGCGGGTAAAGTATACCGACAAGAATCTGGTACTAGCTTTGATGGCAATGAAATTTTTTCTTTGTTCCAGACTCCGTTTTACCACTTCGGTGATCCAGAGCTACGTAAGAACTTCTTAAAGCTGTCCACGTACCTGAAGGCGGAAGGGGATTCCGATATCGTATTAGGTGTCGTATATGACTATGAAGATGTCAACGTACTAAACCCTACGAACTACGATATCACAACACGTGGTGCGGCGGCATTCTACAACGAAGCAACATATGACTCAGGGGCGATATTTGATGGTAATCCATCCCCCGTTGAGAAAACATCCTTTGCGGGATCAGGGCAATCAATTGCAATTAAATACGTAACCAACGATACAAATGCTAGTCACGCAATCCAAGGATTCGTACTACTGTTTGGATATGGAGATCGCAGGTAAATGGCGGGATATACTAGACAATCCGTAGCAGATATTATTTCCGGTGAGGTAGTAAAGGCCGCACCCCTTAACGCTGAATTCAATGCTCTCCGTGATGCGTTTACAGCGGGAACAGGACACACTCATGATGGCTCAGCAGGTAATGGCGCATACATTACAACGATTGCTGGCGAGCAAGGGTTTAACAAAGTATTTGTAGATGAGACTAATAATAGAATCTCCTTCTTTGTTGAAATTGCTGGTGCGGCAGTTGAACAGCTTCGTGTCCAAGATGGCGCAATTGTTCCTGTCACCGATGATGATATTGACTTAGGTGCAGTAGGTGCTGAGTTCAAGAACCTCTACATTGACGGCACAGCCAACATTGATGCTCTCATCTCTGCCGCAGTAACACTCACTGGTGGCACAATTGATGGTACGACAATTGGTCAGACCACTCCTGCCGCAATCGCTGGTACGACAGTTGAAGGTACAGTCATCACAGCTAGCACCCAGTTCACTGGGGATGTGGTAGGTAACGTCACAGGGAATGTAACTGGTAACCTAACAGGTAATGTTACTGGCAACGTGACTGGTAATGTCACAGGTAATGTGACCTCATCGGGTACATCTACATTTTCAGATGTAACAATCTCTGGCACACTCAATATGGATGCTGGCACGACAGCTACCATTCAGAACCTCGCTACTCCATCCAACGCAAAAGATGCCGCACCAAAAGATTATGTAGACACTGCCGATGCACTCAAGTTAAATCTGAGTGGTGGCACAATGTCTGGTGACATCGCAATGGGTACTAACAAGGTTACTGGCCTTGGTACGCCAACTGCGTCTACAGATGCCGCTACAAAAGGATATGTGGATACTGAGGTTTCTAACCTTGTAGACTCAGCACCTGCCGCTTTAGATACTCTGAATGAGCTTGCGGCGGCGTTAGGAGATGATGCAAACTTCTCCACTACGATTACCAATTCTATCGCAACTAAACTCCCACTTGCAGGTGGCACCATGTCAGGTGCTATCGCTATGGGCACAAACAAGATTACCGGCTTGGGCGATCCGACAGCGGCACAGGATGCGGCAACTAAGACATATGTAGACACACAGGATGATCTAAAATTAGACCTAGCTGGTGGCACCATGACTGGTGACATTGCTATGGGTGCGAATAAAGTTACTTCATCTACGACACCGACAACAGACTCAGACCTCACACGTAAAGCCTACGTAGATACACAGGATGCAACTAAGTTAAGTCTCTCAGGTGGAACCATGACTGGTAACATCGTCTTGGGTGCTAACAAGGCAACGTCTACTGCGACACCAACAACTGCTGATGACTTAACTCGTAAGGGATATGTAGACGCAATCCTAGGTAGTGCGACTGCCGCCGCTACTTCAGCAACTGATGCGGCTAACAGTGCATCAGCCGCCGCTACGTCAGCATCCAATGCGGCAACGAGTGAGTCTAATGCGGCTACATCAGAAACGAATGCCGCCGCCTCCTACGACTCATTTGACGATAGGTACTTAGGTGCTAAGTCATCTGTTCCTACGGTAGATAACGATGGGGATGCTCTTCTTACTGGTGCCCTTTACTTCAACACAACATCCAATACGATGTTTGTTTGGACTGGCTCTTCGTGGGCGGAGGCTGGCTCTGCTGTCAATGGTACATCGGAGCGTCAGACGTATACAGCTACTGCATCTCAGACAGACTTTTCCGTAACGTATGATGTCGGTTTTGTTGATGTGTACCTGAATGGTGTTAAGCTACTTGCTGGTACAGACTTCACAGCTACTGATGGTGCCACAGTGGTGCTGACTACAGGGGCTACCGCTGGAGACATTGTAGACATCGTTGCTTTCGGTGCTTTTAGTCTAGCCAATACCTACACACAAGCCGCCGCAGATGCTAAGTTTGCTCAGGTTGCAAATAACCTGTCTGACCTAGCTGATGCACCTACCGCTTTAACTAATCTAGGAGTAACGTCTACAGCCGCAGAGCTAAACACTCTTGATGGATTTACAGGAGATGTCACAGACCTCAACAGATTGGATGTGACTACTGAAGGTAATTCAGAGGCTTCTAAGGTTGTTACAGCGAACTCTAGTGGTAACGTCTCAATTACCTCAGGCTATCTTCTTGTTACTGGCGGCCCTCTTTATACGTCAGCCGCTTTTACTGGAGATGTAGACTCACTGACTAGCTCAGGAGGTACGTTAGAAATTGATGTGCGAAATGCAAATACGTTTACGCATACCCTCACTGAAGACACAACTGTATCTATAACAGGACAGGCAACAGGATACAGCCACACCGTTGCTCTCTACGTTGTACAGGATTCTGGTGCCTCTGGGTACACCCTATCGTTTCCTAGCGGCACACGATATGTCGGAGGCACAGCCCCTACACTCACTGCGACAGCCTCTGCTGTTGATGTCCTTGTGTTGCATTATCACAACAGCATTCTCCATGTGTACGTCGCAGGACAGGACGTTAAAGCATGAGCAATGAGTTATTCCTAGCTGTTGCAGGTAACGCCGCAGGTGCGGACACAGACGCAAACTTTGAGAACACCGTCCTACTCCTCAACGCTGACGGTGCATCTGATGGTGGACAGAACAATACCTTCAGAGATGTCTCAGGCAACGGCCACACCATCACACGCAACGGGAATGTAACTCAGGGTAGCTTCAGTCCATTCTCAGTGGATGATGGGAAGTGGGGGAATTACTTTGATGGTGCTAGCAACAATTATTTAAGCAAAGCAAACGACTCCAATTTTGCGTTTGGTACTGGTGACTTTACTGTTGAATGTTGGGTTTATGTTGAAAGTTTTGCTTCTTCGGTAGGTCTTGCAAATACCATGACTACTTTAAGCACTGCGGCGGCAGGGCAGTGGTATTTTAAAATAGCAAATTCTACTACTATTATGTTTGGTCGGCACGGAGCAGCGCAGTACGTTGAAGGCACAACAAGTCTATCTACAAATACTTGGTATCATATTGTTGCGGCTAGAGAAGGTACAACGTTTAGGTTATTTGTAAATGGTACAGTTTTAAGCACTACTGACACTGGTGGCGGGATAGGAAGCTACGATTATAACAATTCAAGTGGAACGCTGACCACAGGAATTGTAGCTAGCGGTAGCGGTGGCGAAAGGATGGATGGATATATTTCAAACTTCCGCATCGTCAAAGGCACTGCTGTTTACACTTCAGCGTTTACACCTAGCACTACACCATTAACAGCAATTACAAACACAAGCCTACTCACCTGCCAATCCAACCGCTTTGTAGATAACTCAACAAACGACTATGCATTGACTTTAAACGGCGCACCCAAAGTCGTCCCATTCTCTCCTTTCCCACAGACTACGGCATACACACAGTCTGTCGTAAATCAGGGGAGTGTGAAGTTTGATGGAACAGACGACTCATTAGTTGCGTCTTATTCTTCACAGTTTTTATATCAGTCTGGCGACTTTACAGCCGAAGCGTGGATTTACCCAGAGAGTTTAACTGGTGGACGTTCCATTGTTGGTGTGTGGGGAACAATAGGGGCTTCCAATAACGCTAGTTGGATTTTTTACATCAATGGCTCCAATATTTATTGGTATGTTTCAACTAATGGGTCAACTCAAACTGCCGCAATTACTGCCGCACACGGTATGTCAATTAACAACTGGTATCATGTAGCGTTAAGCAGAAGCAGTGGTACAACAAGAATTTTTGTCAACGGCTCTGAAGTAGGAAACACATCAACGGTTTACAATTTATACGATTCAACTTCAGGATTAACTATTGGTCGTAACCCAATTGGTGGAACGCCAGATGTTTTTTCTGGAAACATATCTAATGTCCGCATCATTAAAGGCACTGCCCTCTACACCACAGACTTCACTGTCCCGACTGCACCCCTAGAGGACATCACCAACACATCTCTGCTCACTTGCCAAGCCAATGGCTTTGTAGACAACTCAAGCAATGCCCACACCATCACTGTCAATGGCAACCCTGAGCGCACTACGAATGTTCCATTTGGTGAGCGGTCTGTAGAGTTTGATGGAACAGGCGACAAGCTAACAATTCCAAGTGATACGTCTTTACAACTTGGTTCAGAAACAAACTGGACGATAGAGATGTGGGCGCAGTTAGTAAGTACCCCAGCTAACTTTGACGTTATTCTTGGTAAAGGCACTAGCGGAACATTTGAATACTTCATTGAAGGATTTGCTGACCGCACCATAGACTTTTTATACTCAAACAATGGTAGCCCTTGGACAGGACAACACCAGATTACTCCTGCAATGACGCTGGGCGAGTGGTTTCACCTTGCAGTCGTTAGAAATGGGGCTTCTCTCAAAAGCTATGTAAATGGCGTTGAATACTTCTCAGGTAGCGCAGGGGATATCTATGTAGGTTCTGGGTTGTTGGGTGTCGGAGGATATGCTTATGCCGCACAAGACCCTAATGTAATTCTCAGTAACGTGCGTATCGTCAAAGGTACATCAGTCTACACAGCCGACTTCACACCTCCTACAGAACCACTCACGGCTATCACCAACACATCACTCCTGACCTGCCAGAACGCAGTGTTCCAAGATAACTCTGGCAATGCTCATGCGATTACAGCCAGCGGTGACCCACAGGCATCTACCAATCTACCCTTTGGTGAGCGTTCGGTTTACTTTGATGGGTCTGGAGATGGTTTATCTACAGCAGTAGATACTAGCTTTAATGTTGGCTCTAATGACTTTACTATTGAAAGTTTTGGCTATCTGACAACCGCAGGACAATTTAATAACATAGTATCCGCAGGTGTTGACGCTAGTAATGGATACCGTCTTGATATAAGCACTAGCAACAATTTAAGACTACTCGCATATATTGGAGGTTCATGGAGTACAGTGATTACTGGCTCAACTGCTTTAACAACTGGCAAGTGGTATCACTTTGCAGTCACAAGAAGCGGTAATGATTTTGATTTATGGGTAGATGGTGTTAGTGATGCAACAACAGTTACTAATTCAGGAACTATTGCAGACCCAACAACTAAGATTGAAGTTGGTGCTGTAACAACCAATTCACTCAACAGAAGTTTCTATGGCTACTTATCAAATACAAGGCTTGTCAAAGGCACTGCCGTATACACTTCCGCATTTACTCCGCCAACAGAACCTCTCACAGCAGTATCTGGTACTAGCCTACTCACCTGCCAAGATGCGGTGTTCCAAGACAACTCAGGTAACGCTCATGCCATCACTGTGAATGGTAATGCTCAAGCATCTACAAACATCCCATTTGCACCTGTCACCACCTATGGCGTACAGCAGTATCTTGATGATGCCTTCACTGTATCACCGCAGGGTGGTAGTGCGTATTTTGATGGGACTGGGGATTATTTAACTGCACCTTCTAATGCAGACTTCCAGTTTGGGACAGGCGACTTTACTGTTCAAGGTTGGATTTATCCAATGAGTAATTCTGCATCTAGCCATATATTTAGTCACGATGGCTCTAGCTATGGAACTTGGTATATAAGTAGAGGCACAGATGGACGTATAGATTCTTGGATTTACGGAGACCCTGTAAATAGTGGAACACCCGGAAAAGTTCCTTTGTATGCTTGGACACACGTTTTAGTTAGCCGCAGTGGTGGTGTACACCGGGTTTTTATCAACGGCGTAGTAGATAAAAGTTATTCAACATCAAGAGATATTACTAAATCTACATTTAATATCAATAGACTATTTAACGGTGCGGTAGGTGCTGAATGTTATTTATCCGATATTCGTATAGAAAAAGGCGTTGGAGTTACATCTGCAACAGTCCCAACAGCACCATTAACCACTACTGGAAGTGAGTCATTCTTAGGCAACTTCACCAACGCATCCATCCTTGATGCCACTGGCCGTAACGTCATAGAGACTGTCGGTAACGCACAGGTTGATACAACCACTGTGAAGTACGGCACAGGTGCAATAGAGCTTGATGGGACTGGAGATTATTTAATTCCTAACGGCTCTCCAGATTTATTTGCTTTTGGAACAGGTGATTTTACGATTGAGATGTGGGTTAGAACCACAAATCTTACAAACAACAACATTGTATATGACGGTAGACCTTTTAATATCAACGGTAATTACATTACTTGGTATATCGGCTCAAACGGTTCGTTAAACTTGTTTGTAAACAGTGCTATCAGAATCTCTGGTTCTGCTAGTGCAATTTCAACGAATACTTGGTATCACATTGCAGTCAGTCGGTCTGGGACATCAACTAAAATGTTTATTGATGGGACGCAAGTAGGTTCTACATACACAGATAGCAATAATTATTTAAATACAACAAGTAGGCCGGCAATCGGTATCAGCGGAGGGTATTTAGATAATCCACTAAACGGCTACATGGACGACCTCCGCATCACCAAAGGCATCGCACGATACACCACAAACTTTACACCGCCTACTAAGGCACTACCTGTAATAGGAGAGTAAGCAATGCAAATTGCAAAGATTGAAAATGGTCAGGTAGTTGAGATTAACCACTACCGTACTTTGTTTCCTAATGTCTCCTTTGGAGCCAATGGGCCAAACGATAGCTTCTTAGCAAGCAACAACTGTAAGCGTGTCAAGACCAGTGAAACCATTGACCGGGCAACACAGAAGATTGTGTCTACAACAGCCTACGTTAGCGGTGACTGGGTGAAGACATACAATGTTGTGAGTCTGACGCAAGATGAGATAGACGCTAAGACAGCGGCTGAGACAGCCCGTAAAGAAAAGGCTGTACGAGACAGACGGAATACACTGTTAGCTGAGACAGACTGGTTTATCCTCAAAACACTTGAAGCAGGAAATACAGTATCAACTGAATGGTCAACCTATAGGCAAGCTCTCCGTGATATCACAAGCCATGCAAACTTTCCTGATCTTGTAGAGAATGTGTTTGATGATGACGGCAACAAAACGTCAGGTGACTGGCCTGTTAAACCGGAGTAAGAGATGAGTAAAGCAAGAGATTTAGCAGACTTCGTAGCGGCAGGTGGACAGCTTGCTGATGGGGTTATCAGTGTCTCAGAAATCAGTGACCTCACGGCGACTGCCGCAGAGTTAAACTACATGGACGGTGTCACCTCTGCTGTGCAAACTCAGCTAGATGCGAAGGCAGTTCTTGATGCGGCACAGACATTTACAGCACAACAAACCTTTGGCGAACTCAAGGAAACTGTATTTACACTAGGTACATCAGGCACTGTCGCATTAGACCCTGCCAACGGCTCTATTCAAACCTGTGCTTCATCTGGCCCAACATTCACTGACTCATTAGAAGCAGGACAGACTCTGGTGCTACACATCACAGGTGGTGACTCAAACCCAGTGACATTTCCTACAGTGACATGGGTGACCTCTGGCGGCAATGTCGCACCGACTGCTACAGCCAGTGATGTCTTTGTATTCTGGAAAATCTCCACTACGCTCTACGGAGCCTATGTCGGGAACTTTGTTTAATGCTAGGTAAGGCACTAACAACAGCCGCCGCAGGTAACGCCGCAGGTGCAGGTCTGTATGTAGAGGAAGTGTTCTCAACGTATTTGTACACTGGGAATGGGTCTACGCAGACGATCACCAACGGCATTGACCTTGATGGTGAAGGTGGGTTGGTTTGGTTAAAGAATAGAGATCAAGCAGATAGTCATGTT
>Ga0070746_10002206_pt1 | contig 11546 bp, 9 predicted proteins | sample VirMetDEL_Mar_21_FD_77016 | JGI IMG/M metagenome (GOLD analysis project Ga0070746, IMG submission 77016) | Aqueous microbial communities from the Delaware River and Bay under freshwater to marine salinity gradient to study organic matter... | ecosystem: Environmental > Aquatic > Marine > Coastal... | reverse complement strand
TAATTGCAAGAGTAACGGAAAGTGGTTTATTATAATAAATTTAATTGCAAGAGTAACGGAAAGTGGTTTATTATAATAAATTTAATTGCAAGAGTAACGGAAAGTGGTTTATTATGATAAATTTAATTACAAGAGTAACGGAAAGTGGTTTATTATAATAAATTTAATTTCGAGAGTAACGGTTAATTTCGATAGTAACGGAAAGTGGTTTATTACTCAACCTGTCCCCAATGTCCCGAATGTCCACGTAATTTCAAAAAAGTTTTAAAATATATATTAACGTAAATACGAATACTAAATACTTTCTAATACTTTTTTGAAATTACGTGGACATTCGGGACATTGGGGACAGAGAGTAACGGATATTGAAATATAAAATCATAAAATAAAAAATAGAACACATTTTATTTTTTTATTTTACCTATTACATATCAAATGTCGGATATCGCAGAGGTCAGCTATGGAAGTGGGTCTGAGGATGGCGAGATCATATCGTATAGATCAACTTCGGCCTCACCAACGCGACCTGTTCTTAGACGTATGGCAACCGAGGGAGCCCCCCGTCGACGAAGAAATAAACGATACAAGAGCCGGGTGAGTAACTGGCGGCCTCAACAGACCTACGAACATGAATGGCCTCCGAGCGCTTTCTTTCAAATGGCATCGGGATATTTGAATGCTACGAACCGCTTGCATCATATCTCGGACCGGGTCAACTATATCAACGACGGATTGTTCGATGCATGTGAATCAATTTCCAGCTTCCAACAACATTTCGGCGAACGTTGGCTTGACTATATGGCTTTTGGTATCGCGACCAACGGATCCCTTCGAAGTCGGTTTAATCGGCTGAAGTACGAACAACGCATTCATTAATTTTTTTTTTGCAAAAAAATGTACACGAACAAAACAAACAAAGATGAATACGACGAAGATCCCCATATATGGACATTACGACGCCTACCTGTGGATTTGAATAAACTTGCAAAGGAACTACTTAAAGATAATATGTCGAATAACATAGTAAACAAAAGACAAAGGATTGAGTCTATGCAAGACGAAAAGTCTAATACACCATCATAAAACTAAAACTGTAAATTTTCTTGTTAGAGTAACGGATCGATGTCAACCCGTCGTAGGGATTTTGCCCGGTCAGACCCGGCGGCTTTGCGAGAACATCGTATTGCCCTCGAGGATGAGAATTTTGACATTGGTCAATCATTCAATTTATTTAAGAAAAATAGTAAAAGTACAATTTCCCTTAATAGTGACCAAGTTTTTAAAGATGATGTTTTCAAACACGTCGGGGATATTGAGGCTGATTATGGTAAACGGGGAAGAGTTGGTGAATTTATTAGAAATCCCGAGGTCCCTAAAGATGAATTTGAGAGCATGATGAAACTAATCCCTGACTCTATTTATAAACCAGGGGTACTGGAATCTAAAAGTAGAATTGCAGAGGAATATGTAAGAACTGCAATGACAAGTACAGATGCTAACGGGAAAATCGATATTAAAGGCATGCATGGAGCGGGGTCGGCTAGGAAAGAAGATATTGTTCGATATGATGATTATGGGAATAGGGGTTTGGTTGACCCGGTCGTCAGAATCAACATTCCAGATAAACACAGTTTTGACACCGCTGGTATGATAGAAGCTGCTAAGATGAATTATAACAATGCGGCAAATGATCATCTCAATCCCAGATTCCAATCACTGTCCGGTCAAACACGGACTAGGCTGGACGGGGGACCAGATGATGGAGACGATGGAGGAGGTGGAGGTGGAGACGATGGAGGTGGAGGTGGAGGTGGAGGTGGAGGTGGAGGTGGAGGTGGAGGTGGAGGTGGAGACGATGGAGGTGGAGGTGGAGGTGGAGGTGGAGGTGGAGGTGGAGATGACTCGTTCCACAGTGAATTCAAAAAAGCATTAGCTGAAACCGGTAAACAGGTTGTTTCAAAACTTCATACTCATCTCAAGAAAAAGGGACAAATTATTATCGATAATTTTGGTAAAAGGCATTTTGGACCGTAAAATGTTTGATCAAAATGTAATATTTACTTATTAAACTAAACCATTATTTATTTTTTATTGTTTTTTACTATAAACAATTAACTTACAATGACCGACGTTGCCGCACCCGGAACTTTCGATCCATCTGGAAGCAACACAAAGCGCAAGAGGGATGATATGAATAGCGGTTCGACGACATTGAAGTCCCTACTTTCAGTTAACAATTTGGCTTCGTACAGTTTGCCACCATCACTTTCCGTTACTGTAGCCAGATCCCATAAACTCAGTTTTGCTACAAATGAAAAGTTTGCAAGCAATAGTAACTCCACTTTGCAGTTCGTACTGACTCCAGGCAATGATTATATTTACGGGCCTGATTCATATTTCACGTTTAAATTAACCATCGAGGCAGGTACGGATATTAGTACTGTCACATATAATTTCGGAGACTCCACAGTTCTCAATCTATTTAAGGAGATTCGTATTAAGCATGCTGGTGGTACGGAACTTGAAGTGGTGCAGAATCTGAACGTTCTCAATTTTATGAAATGGGAGCATGACAGGGAACTTTGTTATCGTGCAAGGCATGCTGGTCTGATGGGTTATGATGCGGCCGCTACTTACGTTTCAAATACGGCCTCATATACGTTCGCTGTCCCCCTTTCAATGCTCAGTGAAATGTTTAATCAGGATAAATTGTTACCGTCACAATTGATCGCTGGTATGCGGATTCAGTTGACATTGGAAGACCCCCGCATTGCATTTAAAGCAAGTTCTGCTACGGCAGCTGATACTTTATCGTATTGTGTCGAAAATTGCCGAATGCATCTGGATTCACATACGTTGTCTGATTCGGTACAGAAAGCACTTGCGAGAATGTCATCTAATGAGGGCCTTGATATTGTCTATCCGACATATTATGCAGATACGATTAGTAAATGGAACAGTTTGAGGCGAGGGGTGTCTATTTCAAAGGCTCTGTCGAGAGTTGAGTCTATCATCCTTATCCCTCGACTAGAAAGTCAGATTGATACTGCCAACCAAGCAGATATCAAAAATTCAATTGAAAGTGAACAAAAAATGAGTATTGGTAAATGGCAGGTTGCTATTGGATCACAGTTCTTCCCATCACATCAAACGGCATCCTCGCTCGATGATTTTTGGCTGGCAGAACAAGGGAGGGACACGCAAAATTGCGCACAATATACTGAATACACTACTAAGGGTCGCGGACATATTCGTGCTATGCTGGAAAGGTCAAGTATCCTGACTGGTAGTGGATTGGCAATCAGTGCGAATCGCGGTGCTACAGTTAATATTGAACGTATTGGTGCAGCTGCCGACCGGAATCTGCAATTGTTTGTTCGTCATGCCAACCTCATTAGTGTATTTTTGGACAACGCGGTTCGTCGTGTCTAAATATACACACAATTTTTTTTTGGTACTTTATCATGTCACTATCACGAACATCAATCTGGACTGATAGTGTCCATGTCCGCATCGCTTCACATGACGCTGCTACCAGGACATCGAACACGAGATTTAACGTTACAATTGATACTTGGCCCGTTCGGGCAGGAAATGGACTAAGAGGAATTTCACTTATCGCTGCAAATTTCCCGAATAACGTTGCGAATATCAGAACTGGAGTTAATGATGAACTACGGATTACTACATCAGAAGAAACGGCCACTGTGACTATCACCCCTTTTATGAGTACACGATACAGGTATAAAAAGGATGGAGATGGAACCTTTTCAGATTGGATAGAACTTTTATCTACCGATGGCGTTGGTACGGTTGGTACTTACTATAACAATTTTTCATTGACGAGCAGTGTCATCACTCAAGTCAGGAATCACTTCCAATCTCTTACTGGTTATGCCGCAGCTGATTTATACTATCCTATTCTTGATAGTGGACCATCTGAGTTATACGGGTTTAAACTTGATTATCCTGTAAATAATTATATTTTTGAAGTAGATAGCCGGCCTGCCAATTCGGTGCCCAGAGCCGCTGCCTTTGTTGATTCGGATGGTGGTGGTATTGTTACTCTTAATGATGTGAGACAGCGGTTTAACCCATTTGCAAAGGTGCTTACTATTCCCGAAGGATTCTACACAGATACACAACTCGCAGAGGCAATTAACGGACAGATAAATGCCGTTTTCACTAGCCCTGCTGGATATTCATGTCAAGTTAGTGAAACAGTACCCGCTTCCGTCGAAGATGGTAAATTCGTGTTCACTGTCGCTGCAAGTGAGACTCTTACCGTCTACGGTACAACTTTTGGATCTAGTATCGGTGGGGTATTTGGTCTAGATGGATATATTGGTGGTGCCCTAAATGTTACCATACCTGAATTTCCGAATTTACATGGTCCTGGTTCCTTGTATGTTCATTCAAGTATTTTGGCACAGAAAAATACCGTTGATGGTGATGGTGCACACATTTCAGTTGTCAAATCAATCCCACTTGATGTTCCTCACAGAGGACAAGTTTCATGGCAAAATGACAGCTTTACACCTGATGTCGTATTCCGGGCAAGCCCTGTTTATAAAACAATTAATATCACACTGCGTGATAGTTTTGGTAATAATGTTGATATTGGTACGGGTGAACTCGAGTTATTTTTCAGGGTTTTTGTGTAAAAAATAAATAACGAAAAAGTATAAACTCAACGAAAAACGAATAAAAATTTAACATAATAAATTACAAAAATTTTCAACTAAATTTTGACGTCAAATTAACGAAAAAAAACGAAAAAATGGACGGAGAGGAAAGATATTTTTTAAACGAACGGTGTGTTCTAATTTCTGGCCGTTGAAAAATTTGGGGAAATCATAATTACAAAAAAAAACGAAACCGCCAATATGAACAAACGGAAGGCCCTTGCACCGTTGGTGGACAATGGCCAGGACCGTTTTACCTCTTACCTCACCGACATGTTCCATAAGTCAGAGCATGCCAAGAAGTCGGTCATGGATGCCGGGTTCACATTGACAAAGAAACTCGATGCTGGTGATTGGCAGTCTGGCGAAGAACTGATCGTTCGACTGGAGACTGCTTACGATCCAAAATATGCGGTTACTCTACCCGGTGTTCGAGACAATATTTCCAGACGGTTCATTCGCACCAAATCTTACCCGCGACTGTTACGGTTGCTGCGCTCCTACAACGATGTGGTTAGCTTCCATGAAGTTATGACCTACGATATGCCGGTCAAGATCTGGTTTGATCTTGATGACTACAAGAATATGTCACATGATCTTATCATGGAGTCATTCAGTCGTCTTTTCATTTGGTTCATGCAGTTGCGTTTTCAGACAACTATCACTAAAAGGCAGTTCAACTGGCTTCAGTCACACAGTGCTACGAAGAATAGTCTACATCTCGTGATATCTGGCTTCAGGTTGAAGAGTAATAGGCATATGAAGTTCTTGGCCCAGAAATTCGTCGCTGAATTGGAGTCACTGTCAGCTGATGATGGTGTATATTCAGAAAACGCATTCTTAGACGACTTCAAGGAGAATAAGGCTATCATCGATTTGGCAGTTTACAGGCGTAACGGTTCAATCCGGATGCAAGATTCTGCCAAGCTATCGGATCCTACAAGGCTCATGATTCAGAGCAATTTCCATTCTCATCGCACTGCTGATTCGATTGTCAGTTGTTGCTTTGATGATGTTGATACCATCGATATTGAAATCGATGATGCGTATTTAGGAGGCCCTGATCAAGGGCTTTCGCTTGAAGATGTTTCGCCTGAAGTTGCTTACCAGTTGGAACGTATAGTAGCAACTGCATTCCATATCGTCGTCGATCCCACCAAACCGGCCGGCTCTTTACTTAAGAGTGTGAGGGCTAAAGACGAGTTTTGGTTTTACGTTGTCCTCAACCAGAATATTGTCTGTCAAACGAAGAAGGATTTCCATTCACACAATACCGATAACTATCTTATCGTCTCGCTTGTATTCCCGTTCCTGTATCAATGCTGTCACAGTCCAAATTGTTTTGGTAAACGGCATGAAGTTGTGCACAATGATGGACTGCTTCGCGATTTGTGGATGAATGATGAGCTGGACGCCGAGTTGTCTGCCCGGTTCGTCGGTGATTTGAAAGATGCGTTTACTGAGCTCTATACGTCCAAGAACCCGGAGGCGGCGCCTAAAGATACCAAAGATGCAGTCGTCGGTCTCATGCAAGAACACAAGGTGATGGACATTCTGTTTAAGTACCACTACAACAAGTTCCTGTGCGCCATTCGTAACGAGGCCCATTTTATGATCGGGGTACACTTCAAGCGGAGGGATCCAGAAACGGGGCAATCCAGGATATGTAAGAGAGTCGTCGCAAAGATGCATTTTCTTGATCAGTATGCATCATTCCCGTACATCCGGGACTGGATCTTAAGTCCTGTTCGGCGTGACTGTGACCGTGTTTCGTTCTTTCCTTTCGACAAGACCATGATCAAGACGGTCCACCCTGGTGATGATGACCCTCTTACGGTGTGCATGGTCGACGGCGAGCTCTTCTCCATCAACGACAACTGTCTCCGACATGACCTGAAGGTCGTTGACAAGTGCAAGTATGACTTCAACATGTGGTCAGGGCTCAAGTACAAACACGATGATGTATGGGAAAGGTATACTGATGAATCCCAAAGCGCTTGGGCGATCAAAGAACGGGTAGAGCCATTCACGGATCATATTCGGCATGTTTGGTGTAATGATGACCCGAGTCTTTACCAGTGGACCATTCAATGGCTCGCCTCTATCTACAAGCGCCCTTGGCACCGGCTCGGTACTGCGATCATCCTGCAAGGAGGCAAAGGAGCCGGCAAAGGAATCATCGTCCAGAAATTCGCAGAACTGTTAGGAGACGACAATTTCTGGCAGATCGGTAACATCAACAACCTGACCGGTACCTACACCCATCCAAATTTTGGGAAATCTATTCTCGGATTTGTTGATGAGGCTTACTGGGGAGGCGATCCGAAACAAGCAAATGCTCTAAAGGGGATCATCACCGAAAAGAGGCAGGATGCGAACGTCAAGTACCAAGTGCAACGCAGCTTTAATTCATATTTGAATATCATCGCTGCTTCCAATAATCGTAAGATTGTCGAGGTTACTCCGGATAACCGCCGTTACCAGTTCATGAAAGTGAAAGAGAAGATCTTCGAGAATGAACGGGAAAGGCGTGCGTACTTTGACCGGATCGGCAATGTCAGTGCCATGGATCTCGCGATGTTCTTCCTTACCCAAGTTTGCCTCTGCACCTTCAATCCGTCATACATCTTTAAATCTGATGCCGCTGCTACCCAACTCATGGAAAGCTTCGATCCTCTTCAGCTGTGGTGGTACTCGTGTCTATGCGGTACGGTCGGTAATGATTGCCAGAGCCACCTAAATGATGAGGAAGCTGCTTCTGAATGTGCGTTCTTCGACGGGAATAGGGTTGCAATCAACACCCTTCGTCTCGACTTCATGGCATGGTGTAGCGACAACAAGATCCGATTTCCTAACGTCCACAACAACAAAACATTCATGCATCTACTCAAAGGAATGGTGACGCCCGTGGGGGAGCGGCTGAAGATGCCTGTTGATGCGCACGGGCAAAGGCTTAATGCAATTACGTTGCCTAATATTAATAATGCCAGATTACAATTTGATGCATATTGTAAACATCGTCTGCCTTATGATATTTCTTAATTTATTAAATAAAAAATTGTTAATTAAATTTAATCTTTAATTCGGGTTTTTAACATTTTGTCTATAGTGGGTCCTAGATATGGACATTTGAACTTAATAAAGTTTTTACGTTTTTCGTGGAAACAAACAAGCCAAAGATCTGATACACGGACTTTTTCGTATACCTTTCCTTTCCAGACGAGGCCTTCGTAGTAATTATCAATGATAAATTTATACATGGAAAGTTGTAATGAGTATTTGAAGAAATTGGCGTTCTTTATTGAAGAACATGGGCCTGTACCACATTCACCATTGAATGCGAATTGGTTTATTTTTTTAGTGCGTTTCCAATCCACTAGCGCCAATACCAACGTCCCATCGTCATCGACACGAACAACATATACCATGTCTATACAGCCGACCATGCGTGTTTTAATGTCACTGTGGATCATCCATTCCACTCGTAACGGTTCCCATGCTCTGTTAATTGGGTTCTCTGTATAATTCATGAATTGTTTGATCTCGTCACATTCTGTTGTCGGGGTCCATGTCGATATTCCAGTCCAATTCGTTTTGCCTTGTTGTGATTCTTCGTGGTCGTTAAACCATCTCTCAATGTCAGCGTGTAATATGGTGCCTTTATCCCTTGCTTCTTTACCATCATCTTTCCATTTCTGTTCGAGTTCCTCCACCGTCATTTTCTTGTAACGACTCTTGAATCTCTTTCGTTTAGGTCCGTCGTTGTTATGCAATTTGCTCTTGCCATTGCCTTTGATGCACCGTTTAGCAGCATCTCTTGCGTTGAATACTGGAAAAAACTTTGATATGAAGGAGGTAACTGATACATCGACTGTTCTGTATTTGCCATCTCTGTTCCAGTCGACTTTATATTCATGGTTGTAGGCATCGAATGTAATGTGTGCGTCTTTGTTGTGGTAACCTCTCGACCATCGTTGCTGATACATGATCCCATTGACAAAAATTATTATGATCTATATATTAATATTTTATGTTATTCTGTCCCTAATGTCCCGAATGTCCACGTAATTTAAAGAAAGTATTAGAGAGAAATAATATAGAGGTTAGTAATATATTATCTAAAAAAGTTTTCCAAAATTACGTGGACATTCGGGACATTGGGGACAGAAAATCAACTAGTTATTCACGTCAAGATGTAATGGGTTTATTGTAATCAGTATAGATAAAAATACAAATAACGGTTTTTTGTTTTTCAAACACATGTTCAGTACAAATGACCACCAACGTGTTTTGAATGTTCTTGGAAAATTGATACCTCCTGGGACAACTGCTCGATGGGCTCGCATCTCAAAGGTTCCTGAGCTCAAATTACATGCTAAAGTTGAGGCATTCACTTGGATCCAGACAAATAGAAATGGAGGCGGTTTCAAGATCATCTTATCCTATGGTAAACATGTGTCATCTCATTCATGTATACTGACACGAATGTTTACTGATTTTTTGTGTTATGTTCGTTCTCGTATAGAAGAAACAAAGACTATTACGAACAGACGATCGACCTTGGTTATGCCTATCAATCATGCGATTAACTCTTCCCGAGATCTAGAGTTCTTGATCGATGGACAGTGGTATCCGTTCGGACGAGTGTTGCCCAATCGAGTTCGCATGCTAAAAGAACCCGATACCACAAATTGGATTCTCCGTGGTGGTGCAGTCAAAAAACGTTATTCCTGTTCTCGTATATTATCCCCTCTACCGCCTCCACCTTCGTATCCTCTCCCTATTCCTCCTCCTCCTGTCCTCACATCCGAATATAATATGATATTTGATTTTGATGAACCGTATCTCAACTCACCGACGGCTTCTGATCCTTTCATTGATCAATATGATAATGTTCTTGATTTAAATTATTCGGATAAACTACCAAACATTCTCGATAATGGGATGTGGTAAGACAATTAAATGATTAAAGATTATAATTTTTTTTTTTTTTGTATTGAATCATGTCTAAAAAGGGTTCAAGGGGTCTAAAAGGTAAACTTAGTAGTGGATCTGAAACAGATTCGAGATTCCCTGGTACATCTTTTACTATAGGGGACGCAAAGCGTGTTGGAGTTGGTCGAGGTCGACGGCTGGGTGAAGGGGATGCAGGTTCTGTTCTTGGTCCAAGGCAGGTCCATCATCATGGAAAGGTAGGTTCAAGTGCATGTGAAGGCAAAGGTACAAGTTTTTTTTGTAAGATATTGCGAATGGTCGGTAACAGTGTTGATCGTAAGCTTGTAGGACAAGCTGGAAATAGGAGAAATTTCAACGCTGCTGAGATTGTTACGACATTTAAAACCGCTGGTAATTTTATCGAAACTTTTAAAAAAAAACTTGATGCAGTAATTAAAAAGGTCGCCGAGGGTAAAGTAGACAAAACGACAACTTTAAAACAAGCGATAGCAACAGCAGATAAACTAAAGGCATTTAAAACGAAAATGTTAGATCATGCTAGGCGATTAGGAGGAGATTGGGATACCTTGGTAAAAATAAGTAAAAAACAAATTAACAACTTGGACGTAGTAGACGGAGAAACGAGACATGGTTTAAGCAAAGCAGAGGTGGAAGATATTTTGAAGGGTGAAGATGTCCCAGCTGGTGCATCTTTAGAAGAAGTTGTGCAGGCTAATATTAAGGCTGAGGAGTCTGCAGAGTCTGAATCATCGAGTAGATTTCAAGAGATTAGACAACAACAGCAGGCACTGGTTGACGAATCTAAACGGAGTAGGGGGTTAGGAGGATCAATTAGCGATGGGTTAGAATGGTTACATCGTGCGGTTGGGTATGCGGGCGATGCGGGTACTTTCATTGCTGGGTTGGCGTCGTTGGTTACATCTGAAGGAAGTAGTTTTGCTGTATCAGTTCCTATGATGATAGGTGCGGCAAAGGATGCAGCAAATCGGTATTTAGACGGAGAAGGGAATCTTCCCGACTTACTCGCTGGAGTTTTCTCTGAGAGGTTTAAAGATCAATTACCTGAAGCCCAACAGAAAGAGGCACAACGCTTAGAGAAACTATTTAAACAACATTTGGATAGTAGTGCCGAACATTCTAAGAGGATAGAGCAACTCAAGGGATATCTTGATAGAATCAAGGAAAACGCACGCGGTAACGTTAAAGACGCACAAACCGAACTCAACAATAATGTGTTTAGTAAGACAAATACAGACAAGGTTGAAAATATGCCCCCAACTTCAGAACTAGGTGATGACCACACAGCACTACGTAATAGATTAAAGGACGCACATAGTGGTATGAGACTTTCACCTGGTGATAGAAAACGAAACCGCTTGACACCTTCACCTGGTGATAGAAAACGAAACCGCTTGAGACCTTCACCTGGTACAATTTTTCGAGAAAAGGTCAATCAATATCTCGATGAAGACGTTAAAGAACGAATGGATGACGCTAAAGAACGAATATCAGGTAATACTAGCCCAGATCAAAATATGATTGGTAACCCTACCGGAGATCATGTTGATAACCGAAAGCAAGGGAATAATGGGAATGCTGTATTACCTTCGAATGCACCAATAGGACAGGGTGAGATTGGTGCTTTCGGGGAGGATGTTAAAGCCGGCCCCGGTGAGATTGGTGCTGACCCTACTGATCCTCGATTACATCCGATTAAGACGGAAGGAAAGTTTTTAAATGAATTGGATGAGAAGATAAAACAAATTCAACAAGGTGTGACCGATATGGTCGCCGATTCTATTGACAGTACTGACGATGATCTGAAATATATTTTTGAAGAGTCGACCTCGACAGATGGAACAGAGTCAACATCGGACTTTGTTCCAACGGGTGACGAAAAAAAAT
>Ga0070746_10002204_pt1 | contig 11560 bp, 11 predicted proteins | sample VirMetDEL_Mar_21_FD_77016 | JGI IMG/M metagenome (GOLD analysis project Ga0070746, IMG submission 77016) | Aqueous microbial communities from the Delaware River and Bay under freshwater to marine salinity gradient to study organic matter... | ecosystem: Environmental > Aquatic > Marine >... | reverse complement strand
TATTATATACAAATATGATAAATAAGTGGATAACAGATAACTACGAGGACTTAAGAAAAACAGTCAATAACATCACAAAAAATGATGAGTTATCAGATGATTTATTACACGAATGTATTTACGCCTTTATGAATAATAAAAATGCTGAAAAAGTAATAGAAAATGGTTCAGCTAAATACTTCTTCATACGGATAGTTTTAAATCAGTTCCGTAGTAATACCTCATCTTTTTATAGAAATTGGAAGAGAGAGACCTTAAAATCACTCAGATTAATAACTGAATGGTGGGAAGACATACCTGATGAAACAGATTACGACATAAGTGTAGATGAATTGGTAAATTTAAACTTTAATATAATAGAAGAACTACTTAAGTCTAAAGACAATATGGAACGTTATTACGGGTTTATTGTAATAATGTGGTTCAGTAATGATATGAATTTCGCTGAGGTAGCCAGACTATTAAACGTATCAAGGTCTACAATAAGAAGGCAGTTTGATGAAGCAACAAAAATAATAATAAGTCGTATGAATAACTTAGATACAAAAATAACATATAATCAATTACCACTTAAGATTTATACAACAGAACTATTAAAAGGTTATGGAAAAGGAAGAAGATATTAACAACCGATTTAGAACCTTATATAAAGATTACGTTGATGAATTTTATGATGATGACGTGTTAGAAATATTAAAGTTATTCGGACAATATAATAAATTAAATGATTTTAAAAACAGAAGATTTTATGGAAAATATCTTATTAAACGAAGAAGGGAGTGGTGAAGTAAATTACCACGACAATAAAAACATTAAATTAAGAAAAAGGGGTAGAACTAAAAAGATAGAACCTACACCAGAAGTATTAACACCAACACCACAACCAACTCAGACCCCACAACTAACAGAAAAAGAAATATGGATTAACTGGGTAAAAGAAAATAGAATAGAATTTATGAATTCAGGAAAAAAGAGCAATGAATTTATAACAAACGTTTATAAAGCATATAACTCAATTTATAATACAAATAAAAGTAGGGGGAAGTGTGGTATATGTGATTGGAACATAATATTAGAATTAAAAAGAAAGTTTTTCTGATGATTTATAATGAAAATTGTTTAGATACTATGAGTAAAATGAAGGACAATAGTATTGACCTTATTTTAACCTCACCACCCTACGACAATATGAGAAAATACGGTATGGGGAAGAATTATCATCAGAGATTAAATGATACAGGTTATTCATTTGAATTTGAAGAAATAGCAAAAGAAATGAGCAGAGTATTAAAAGAAGGGGGAGTAATAATGTGGAACGTAGCAGACCAAACTATTAAAGGAACTAGAACAGGTAATAGTATGAGGCAAGCATTATACTTTATGGAAGAATGTGGTTTATTATTACACGACCATCTTATATGGTATAAAACAGGTACACCATTTCCTAGCCCATATAGATACAGAAATGTGTGGGAGAATATGTTTATATTTTCAAAGGGGAAACCCAATACATTCAACCCCATACTCAAGAAGAATAAGACAGGTGGTGATGTAAGAAATAAAAGAAGGGAGAGAAACCATAATGGAGAATTGGTTGAAGTTAATAGAAAGGTAAAAGTAAAAGAATATGGTATTGATGATAACGTATGGTATATTTCTAATCACTTTAAAAAAACAGATAGAAGAAGAATAGATAACCACCCTGCTATTATGCCTATGGAAATAGCACAAAGACATATACAGAGTTGGACAAACGAAGGGGATATTGTATACGACCCATTTGCTGGTTCTGGTACAACACTATTATGTGCGAAGGAAATGAATAGACAATATATAGGTAGTGAATTAAACGAAGAATATTGTAAACATGCTAATTTCATTTTACAATAAAAATTATATTTATTATAGTAATGGCTGATAAAAGAACTAGAAATAGAGGAAGTATAAAGAAAGGTGAAGTCCGTAACCCTAAAGGAAGGGGTAAGGGGACACCTAATAAAACTACTGCGGAAATACGTGAAGCATACCAGAAATTAGTAGATGATAACTTAGACAATATGAAGGTATGGTTGGAGAAAGTAGCAGAGGACGACCCTAATAAAGCGTTGGATATGATGTTAAAGTTATCTGAGTATTTCATACCTAAACTAGCCCGTCAAGAACTAACAGGGGCTGACGGAAAGGACTTATTTAAAGATATTCGTTTTGAGTTCGGTGATTAAAGTAAAAGGGTTCACCCCTCATACTAATCAGAAGAAGATTATAGATAGTATATTAGGGGGTGAAGAAAAACACCATATAATTAGTGTTGGTCGTCAGTTCGGTAAATCATTAATGGGTATGAACCTATTATTGTATTGGACTATAAATAAAGCCCCCTGTAAAGTCCTATGGGTATCACCAGTCTACTCACAAACTAATAAGGTTCAAAAGGAATTAGAACGTGCCATAAGTCCTTCAGGGTTCATTAAAACGTGTAACTTTAGTGAGTCATATATGGAGTTAAAAAACGGTAGTGAAATATACTTTAGGTCAGGTGAAAGGTTTGATAACATAAGGGGTTATACGTTTGATTATGCGATATTAGATGAGGCAGCCTTTATGAAGGGGGAAGTATGGAACGAAGCAGTCAGACCAACGTTGGCAGTAAAAGGTAAGAAAGCATTATTTCTAAGCACCCCTAAGGGTAAGAACTGGTTTTATGAATTATACAACTTAGGACTCAGTAATGATTATACCGATTATAAGAGTTATAGAGGGAGTTCTTATGATACACCATACATAAACCCTAAGGAGTTAGTAGATGCGAAGAAGACGCTACCTGAAAACGTCTATAAACAGGAATATCTGGCTGAGTTCTTAGAGGGTGGTGGAGAAGTGTTTAGTAATTTGGACTTATACACGTTTGATAGATACCCCATAAGTAAAGGACAAATATACGCAGGTATAGACTTAGGTAGACACGAAGATTATACAGTTATAACGTGTGTAGATAGTGAGGGGAGGGTAGTAGACATACACCGTACCAACAATAAAGAATGGAGGATTATTATTAATGATATTGTAGAAATATTAAGACAAAATAACGCCATAGGTATGGTGGAGGTTAATAGTATAGGTGATGTTATCTACGAACAGTTAAAAAATGAGTATAAGAACATACACCCCTTTACCACAACATCTAAATCTAAACAGGAAGTCATAGAAGGACTTATATTGGACTTTAATGAGGGTAACCTACAAATACCTTCTAAAAAACTTTTTAACCCCTTATATCAAGAGTTAGAGACCTTTACGTATGAATATAACCCTAAAACAAGGGGAGTTAAATACGGACACCCTACAGGACTACACGACGATTGTGTTATAAGTTTAGCTTTAGCAAACTATTGTAAAAAAACTAAACATAAATTAGGTAAATACACTTATATAGTATGACGTATGAATTATATATTGATGAGGTAGCCTATAAGGTACCAGAGTATCTAACCATAAAACAGTTCAAGGAATTAGGTAATTGGGACATACAGATAGAGGAAAACTGGTGTAGGATATTAAGTATTGTTACGGGTGCCCCTTATGACTTATTAACGGGTATACCTAAAGATACGTTGGAATTAGGTATAATGTTAATAGTGGATATTATATACCCTGATACAGCCCCGATAAATAAGGGGACGTTTGATATTAAAAATATTGATGTTGGATTATTCGTGGATATGGAGTTATACATCAATAGGGGTATACAGAACAACATATATGAAATTATAGAAAGGTTATATGATATTAAACCAACGGACGATATGTTATTGTATGATTACTATGGTGGTATCAGGTATTATTTAAACTGGCGTTTAAACATATTTAATAGTTATAGAAAGTTATTTGGTTTAGATGATGAGTTTAGTAAAAATGATGATGAACTACAGGAAAAGATTGACCCCGCATATAGTTGGTATCAGTTCCTTATGGTTCTGGCTGATGAAAACTTCCTTAACATTAAAAAGGTGGTTAAACAACCTATAATAGAAGCTTTAAACTTTTTAGCTTATAAAAAAGATAAAGTGGAAGAAGAAAAAAAACGAATAAATGAAATACAGAGAAATAGTAGACTTAATTAAAACAACGTGTTTGGATAACTACTTCATTAATGAGTTTAGTTACGGTAATATAAGTGATATTAACACCCCCGATGATGAAGAACCCGTAAACTACCCCTATGCTTTTTTAAACCCTATTAATATCACAAATGACGGGTTAACATCTACCTTTAGTGCTAACCTTATTGTTATGACTCAGACTTATGAAACGTTGGACGAAGAACTAACACAACAGAGTAACTGTATTAACTATTTGGAACAGATTATAAGTCATATCAATATGAACTTAGATAACCCTTTAGTAGAGTTCGTAACCCCCTTTAGTATCACACCCCTCAAGGAACGTTTTAGTGATAACGTAGTAGGGGCAACCGCAGCCATCAGTATACAATACCCTTCTAATATAAATGACTGTGATACCCCTTATTTACGTATACCTAAAAGTTTTACTATACAAGGTTTTACTGACGACCCTAGTTTTGATGATAGGGTATTTAATGGTTTGTGGGAACTACACGAACCTCAGTTTAGATTAGCTATAGGACCTAATGAGTATATATGTACTACAACACCTTATATTGTTACTTATAAACATACTGGAGGTGAGTATTATATAGTTAGTGCTGATGATGATAGTGCGTTCTTTATATTAGGTGAAGCTAGAGAGCCGTTTAATGGTTGTGGTAGTCTATATAACGGTATGAATATAGGTATATTAGGTAACCCCGCAGCTAGTGAAGAAGTAGGTTCTTGGTTTAATGAAATAAACGGACAATACGTATTAAGGGAAGGTTCATTTGAGGTATCAAATAACCAACGTGATACTATAACAGTAACGTATGTAAGCTAATGCCAGTAACAGACAATATAGACGAATTAGCGGACTTTATCTTAGGTCAAGTAGAGTATGTAGAAAAAGACGTGCCAGCTCAGTTTAGTAAGTTGGTGAGTGAAATACAACTAGAACTCAATAGTGCGTTTAATGACGGTACTTTAAAAGAACAGTCAGGTAATCTAAGGCGTAGTATCAAGGTTATACTTAGTGGTTATGAATTAAGTATCAGTATGTTGGCTTATGGATATTTTCAGTCGTTCGGTGTAAACGGAACTAAGAAAGGTGGTGCTATGGGTTTACCCCCTGAGGTAGCATCTTCGTTTGGTGTTAGTGAGGGGTATAGGTATCAATTTAAAAGTAAGGTAATTTCTGAAGAGTCAGGTTTACCCTACCCTGTTAGAAAAAAGATAGCTGAGTTTGGTATAAAACCTAAAAACTTTTACCCTTCAGATATAGAAGATAAAATTATAGAAATATTAGAGAAATAATGGCCGAGCAACCAGATATAATTTATAGTGATACGCCAAGTGTGATTAACTTATCATTTGGTAAGAACGTATTTAGTTTTTACGACCAGAACGAGACAGGTCTAAAGGCAGGTATAGAAGTGTGGGATAACACACTAACAAATAAAATAGGAACATTTCAGTCACCACCTAACTCATTAGGGTATTATTACTTTGATTTACAGAACCTATTAAAAAACTATACTACTCCTAACTATGGGGCTGAAGCGTATAGTAGTGATTTGTTTACAGCTAATAATGAAAGTTATGAGTTCAAGGTTAAATACGGGTGGGTTAGTGACGCAGGTGTTTTTCAGTATCAAGGGACATACCCCGATACTGGTACTACTGATAACTGTTTGGTATTTGGTGGACGTAAACGTTATGATGATTTACGTTGGACTAATCAGACTAATTATATTGCTGATGTTAACGGTATAATAGGTTGTCCTATTGTTAGTAGAAGACAACAGGCTTTAACTGATTGGACTATTACTAAAAACGTTAGTGATTTAACGGGTGGAGTTCCTGCGTGGTTAACTGATACGTATGTATATAATTTACAAAAAAGATATGATGATGAACTCATCTTTAGTTTTATTACTAAGTTTACTGAAAACCCCTCATTTCCTGCGCCTGCGGGTTGTGACGGTATAAAGAGTATACGTATAACGTTCTTTAATGATGATACACAAATAGATGATTTGTGGATACAGAACGTAGAAGCTAACGGGGGTGGTCCAGGAACAACTATAACAACTGACCGTGAGTGGATTTATCCGTATAACGCAATTAGTGTACCAACTGGTCCACGAAATTATTTAACTGAGTATTTGGCTGGTCTAACACACTATTACGTCGCAACATACACTTATAAAGGTGGAGGAACGTGTAGTAGTCAAGGAACATACTATAGTAATAAGCCAACTAGTTATGTATACAGGGTAGATATTGTAAATGATAAGTGTAATGACTTTGCCCCCGTTCAAGTTAGTTGGTTAAATAGTTTAGGTTTTAGGGACTATTTCTACTTCAGTAAAAGGACTGATGAAAGTATTTCTATTAGACGTAATGACTACGAAAAGGTGGAGGGTAGTTGGAGTGATAGTAAATTTATTGTGAATAGTTATGATAGAGGTAATACTACGTTTAGTCAGGACTTAACGGTCAATAGAACCATAAATACACGTTATTTAAGTGATGCTGAAGCACAATACCTTAAAAACCTTTATATAAGTCCTGATGTTAGGGTTAGATATGACGGTAGTAACGAATGGATACCTATTACAATAACAGATAACGTATGGACTGAAAGAACCTTTAGAAAAGATAAGTTATTTCAGAACACACTAAGATATACTGAAGCACATAAAATTAATAGTCAGAGAGGGTAATGTTACAACTACGAATTAACGGTATAGATATTGACTTATACGACTTAGACCCCCCTAAGTTTAACTTTGCTATTGAAGATATTACCGATACTACAACACGTAGTATGTTTACTAGAACATTCAGGGTACCAGCGACTAGTAACAACACTCAGTTTTTTGAAACAGCGTTTGATATTAACGGTGTGGACTTTGACGTTAGACAAAAGATAAACGCTCAGATATTAGTTAACGGTGTATTATTTAGGTCAGGTCAAGTTAGGTTAAATAAGGTCTATGATAGTAGAGAGGGGGCACGTATTGACTATGAGTTAATCTTCTTAGGTGAGACTAAGGACTTTAGCACATCTGTCGGTGAGGGGTATTTAAATGAGTTAGATTTAAGTGAATACGACCACACCTTAAATATTAGTGCGGTTACTACTTCTTGGCAGGCATACCCTGAAGGAACGACTACTGATGGTTTGTTTGATGGTGATATTTTATACCCCCTTATTGACTTTGGTATTAACTATAATGAAGATGGAGACCAGATACAGACCCTTATACAACAGGACAATACGGCAGGTATTGATTGTTTTACTAAATCAGCACACCCTTTACCTATTAATAGGTTTAAACCGATGATTAGAGCTAAGGCTGTAATTGATAAGATTTTTTCTGAAGCGGGGTATACCTATAGTAGTGATTTTTTAAATAGTAATAGATTTAGACACATATACCTTAGTGCGTTTGGTAATACTAATAGTATAACAACTGAAACAGGTAGTAATAGACTCAAGGTAAGGTATACTGACTCTGAACCTATTTCACCTATACCTTTTGATATTATAGATTACGACTACGGTAATAACTATACGTCACCTTCTTATACTGCGCCTTTAACAGGAACGTATCAATATACATATAGAGTTAACGGTAGTATCGCAACTGGTGAATTTGGTTCAGGTAATTTAACAGTTCATCTTAGAGAAAACGGAACAATAATAGACTCATCTTCTTTTAGTTGTCCTTCAAGTGAAGGTTTTTGTAGTTTTTCATTAGGGGGTAACATTACAACATCTACCAACGCAGGACAACAAATAACGGTAACATTAGAAGAGTCTGGTGTTGTAGAGTTTGTAGGAATATCAGATGCTATGTTAAGGGTAGACACCGCACCAGGTGAGGTTAGTATTGCTAATGAGTTAGATGATAACTACAAAAAGATAGATTTTATAAAAGATATTATTACTAAGTTTAGATTAGTATTAGTTCCTGATAGAAATATACCTAATCAGTTCATTATAGAACCGTGGCAGGAATATATCGGAACAGGTGAGGTGTTGGATTGGACTAAGAAATTGGACGTGTCTAAGGACTTTATAATTGAACCTTTATTTTACACTCAGTCAGCACGTATAGAGTATAAAGATACTGAGGGGGAAGATTATTTAAATACACTTAATCAGAGTGAGTTTAAAGAAGTATTTGGAACATTATACGTTAACGGTGATAATGATTTGTTATCAGGTAAACGTGATATTACTACCAACATTATACCTACACCCCTAACTCAGTTGGAACGTAAAAATACTAGTATAGGACATACCTTTATTATACCTCATATTCATTTACACGAAGCAGGTGAGGTAGCAGCTTATAACCCACAACATTTACCAATTAAGGGTAATAGTAGATTATTGTTTTATAATGGTATTTATGATACCGACGGTATTGATTGGTTCATAGAGTTGGATACTACAGGTAACCCCCACACTACATTTCCTATGGTAAGTTATCTAGAGGATTTTCCTAATAATAATACTTCACTTAATTTAAACTGGCAAAAAGAGTCAGGTTATATAGAACATAACCAACATAACTTTGAATTAGGGGTTAGTGTATATGACGCATACTGGTCTAATTATATTGATAGTCTATATGACGGGTTTGCGCGTAAGGTAAACGCATACTTCATATTAGATGATACTGATTTGGTTAACTTTAACTTTGATAACGTAATATTTGTTAAAAACGCTTATTACTACGTTAGTAAAATAACTGATGCTATTATAGGTAAAAAATCTAAAGTAAAAGTAGAACTAATTAAACTAAGAAATTATAAGGTAGACATTACACCAATTAGACCAGAAAGATATTGGAACACAACATATCAGAATTGGGAAGATGCGGTGTTTAGATGGGACTTATAAGGTTAAAAAAATATTTATAATTAATGGCACAGAAAGATGTAAAAATAGCGTTCAAGGTAGAAGGTATTGACGGTTATATAACTGACCTTAATGAATTACAGGCTGCCTTAGCTAAAACAGATACTCAGACAGATAACTTATCTACCGCTACTGATAAGTTATCAGATAGTCAGGAAAAAGCACAGGGTGACGTAAAAGATACCACAAAAACGATAAATAGTTTAAACGAAGAATTAAACAAACTACAGAAAGAATTAAACGAAACTGAAGTAGGTAGTGACGCATTTACTGAATTACAGGGTAAAGTAAAAGACGCAGAAGATGCGTTAGCTGATGCTAAAGCAGGAACTCAGAGTTTTGGAGGTGCGTTAGGTGATGTGCCTGGTCCTGTTGGTAATATTACTAAGGGAGTTAAAGGTTTAGGAACTGCGTTAAAAGCGTTATTAGCTAACCCTATTGTGTTGGTGATAGCGGCAGTAGTCGCAGCACTCACAGCGTTATTCAAGGCGTTTACATCTACTAAAGAAGGGGCAGAACAGTTTGATAGAGTATTGGCAGGTATAAGTGCGGCAGTAGATGTTGTACGTGATAGAGTGTTACAATTTGCTGGTGCTATAGCTAAGTTCTTTAGTGGTGATTTTGCGGGAGCGTTTGAAGATGCTAAAGCTAGTGTTAGTGGTATAGGGGCAGAAATAGCAGCTGAAGCGGCTGAGGCAGCACGTTTAACAGGTGTATTACAAAAGAACGCAGATGATATTAGAGCACTTAATGTAGAACGTGCCGAACAGAACGCATTATTGGCTCAGAACAAAAATATTATTGATGATACATCACGTAGTATTGAAGAACGTAAAGCGGCTTTAGAAGAAGCTGCGACAGCTGAAACGGCGTTATTAGAAAAAGAATTAAGATTACAACAGGAAAGATTAGTGGCGTTGGAAGCCTTAGCAGAACAGAGTGATAGTGATGCTGAAACCTTAGATGAAATAGCACAACAACGTATAGTGATAGCTCAGTTGGAAGAACAGAGTTTAAATAAACAAACTGAGTTATTAGGTAAACGTAAGGCATTATTAGCTGAAGAAGCTGCGGCTGAAAAAGCTTTAGCTGATGCTAGACGTGAAAGAAGAAGAAAACGTCAAGAAGAGGCACAAAAACAATTAGAAAACGAAACAGCAATTGCTGAGGAACTTAGACGTAGAAAATTAGATGAAGAAGCGTTAGAGTTAGATGACCTAAGATTAAAGTATGAGGAACAGGTTAAATTAGCAGGTAAAAATGAGGAACTAATCGCTCAGTTAAAAGAACAATATGATGCTGATGTTGCGGCTAGTAAAAAGAAATTTGACGACCAACGTGTAGAACAAGAAAAAACAACACAACAACAAATATCAGATGTATTGGCACAATACGCAGAACAGGAGTATGCGTCAGAAGAGGAACGTATACTTAAGGAGTTGGAATTACAATATGAAGCCGATAGATTAAAATTAGAACAAGCAGGTGCTACCGCAGAACAGTTATTAGCTTTAGATAAAGGTTATCAGGATAAAGTAACCGCACAGACTAAGAAGGGGGAACAGGACAGAGAACAACTTAGAAAAGCTAGTGTAAAAGAAACTATTAGATTAGTAGGTGACGTATTTGCGGGGTTCGCAGCACTAAACGACGCTAGAACTGCTGATGATGAGGAAGAAGCAAGAAAACAATTTAAACTAAATAAAGCGTTTAGTATAACTCAGGCGTTAATCAATACAGGTTTGGCTATAAGTGATGTGTTAGCACAAGAAAAAGGTGGGGCACTTAAGAAGACATTAGCCGCTGTTGCTATAGGCGCACAAGGTTTAGCACAGGTAATAGCGATTAAAAACCAACAGTTTAACCCTAATGGAGGTGGAGGTTCTGAACCACCTGAACCAACGTTTAACCCTCAAGCAGCTATTGACGCACGTAACCAACAATTAACAGGTTTACAGGACGCAGGTGCTGAGTTATCATTAGCAGACCAGCCTGAAGCACCCCCTGTTAGAGCTTATGTAATTTCTACAGAAGTACAGAGTTCGTTGGAGGCTAATAATCAGATAGAAAATTTAAGTAAGTTATGAACGAAAAAATAGAAAAGATAGTAGAACTAGATATTGATGATGATATGTTAGATGAGGAGTTTGAAAGTACTGGCGTGGAGATAGTGTCTATTGTAGACCGACCCGCGATAAAAGAGGACTTTTTATACTTTAGTGAAGAAAAATTTATTGACCCTAACCCTAATGAAAGTGAAGATGACTTTATCGGTAGATGTATGAGTGATACTAAGATGTTAAACGAATACCCTGATGAAGAACAGAGGTTAGCAGTCTGTTATTCGTATTTTGAGGGGTCTATAGACTACGAAATGGAGTCGTATGATGATTACCCTAAGGCAGCTAGAGAAAACGCCTGTAGAGCCTTAAGATGGGTTGAAGATAACGGGTGGGGTAGTTGTGGTGAAGCTACAGGAAAGCGAAGAGCATCTCAATTGTGTAACGGTGAGAAC
>Ga0070746_10002203_pt1 | contig 11567 bp, 15 predicted proteins | sample VirMetDEL_Mar_21_FD_77016 | JGI IMG/M metagenome (GOLD analysis project Ga0070746, IMG submission 77016) | Aqueous microbial communities from the Delaware River and Bay under freshwater to marine salinity gradient to study organic matter... | ecosystem: Environmental > Aquatic > Marine >... | reverse complement strand
GCAGCAAACCCATTCTGAGCTCGATGGGCTGATCCATCTCCGCTCCCGATCGCTCGGTTCGTCTCCAGGTTGCGGAAGCAGGAATTCACTCGGATCGGTCGATCCATGTGATCTCTGAGCGGTTGAATGCATTGGATGATCAAGGTCACAATCGAGACCAGTTCATCCTCGTTTGGATGGTTCTCCCATCCTCCTCTGGTCGCTGCATCTGATTTGCAGACTTCTCCGAGACTAAAATTTTTGCTGATTTTCATAGAATTTGACGTATCGGTTTCCTCTCATCCTTATTTGGATTCGTTTCTTTTTTCGTTTCTTCCCATAACTTAAAACTCGATTACCCCAGCGATCGTCGTGTCTTATAGATCGAAGTGCTTCCACGGTCAGACCTAGATAAGAAGCTTCTTCATCCTCGTCATCGATCTTCGACCAGCATCGGGAGCAGAGTCTCATTTCTTCATCTTCGGCATTGCTCTTGATCCGAACCAGAAAGACATGACTGCTGCGAAAAGAGCTTCGGTCTCGTCATCCCATGCGACCTCAATCGCTTGCATCAGATCACCTCCAGATCCGACCGTATGCCAGACGACCACAACCTTGACCCCGATGAATGCTGCGAAGAAAACGTATGTGATGAAGGGCCGAACGAATGCTCTAAGGGAGTTGATAAAACCTCCCTGCTGTCCGAGCTTCATGTCGTGCTCGAGGAGTCTCTGCTGCTCCTCCCTGGAAGACTTCCGGTCTTCGAGATCCGCTTGTGCATTCATCATGCGGATGTCGAGGTCGACTCCCTTCTCTTTTGCTTCGATCTGAAGCTTGGCAAGCTCGAGCTGCTTCTTCTGCTCTGACTTTTCTTTGAAGAGATCGATCACCGACGGGACTGCTGATCCAGCAAATCCCATCAGCGACCCGAGGAGCGTGAGCATTATTCTTCTGCCGTCTTTAGTTCGACTTTCTGTTCAAAGGTCTTCGGCCCGTCATCTTTGGGTTTGACGATCTGCTCATGGTCGCTCTCGAACCAATGCTTCCCAAGCATCCCCAGCAGTGGGAGGAAGCTCCCAAGTGCCAAATTAATGAGGTCACGACTTGAGGATGTGAGCTCATCTGGCTTGTCTACCATCTTGATGACGAGGAATCCAAACAAGAAAAAAGCGAGCATCGAGATCAGCAGTCTTGCCCAGAATCTTAGCTTCGCAATCTGAACGTCAGGATCGACCGGAGGAGGAAGAACCTTCTCCGGAGGATCTGGAGTTTCTTTGACGGTCGTCGTTGTTTCTTTTGCCATTATGCCTTCCGTAAAGTCGTGAAGAGAAAATCTTTCTGGGATTCAATCTCTCTCTCAATATTATCCAGACGAGCTGACATCGAGCTTAGATCGGATGCCATGCGAACCGTCTCGTCCTGAGTCCGGATGATCAAGTTTTCAAACTTCTCCTGGTTCCGAGCCCTCTCCTGTTTTGCAGAAGTCTCCGATCGATGAATGAAAAGTCCGAGAGAGACGATCATTCCGACCAAGACCAGCTCAAGCAAAGAAGCTTGATTAAATAGCGTGTCAGCAAAGCGAAGAGGAATATCCATCAGACCGTCCGAAGGAGGAGGAGGTTTTTCATAGATCCTCGGATCATAAGTCGCAGGAGGAAAATGATGATCCATCAGGTCGGCTTTGGATGATCAGCTTTGACTTTAGCAATCGCATCTTGCCAGGTTGTCGTGCCGTTGATTTGATCATGATATTGCATATCTAATTGATCTTGGATGCTTGGATAAGCATACGTCCGATCACGTTGATATTTTTTTGCATCGTAATCAGCTTTCAGTTCTTCACGTTTTGCAGTTATTTGTTCTTGAGATGGTAATGATTTTCCTTCAGGTAAAATCCATTCATCCCCCCGCTTAACGCATCCACCTATTAAGGCAGTAACTACGAAAACATCACCTACAATATGATCTGGATAATTACTCATGATTGAATTTCCATTAAAGTTACTTGCTGAGTATTAGTAGTTGCCTGACCTACGGAAACACTATTACCCTGAATAAATTCCACATAAACGTTCAAAAAATGTTGTGTGCCAGAAGAGGGAGTAAAAACTCCTTGCATATTAAAATTAACGTCCCTATAAAAATCTGTTGGCAAATTTCCGGCTAGATCATAATAGTAAGAACCTTGAGTCTTACCACTGATTATTGGTGCATAAGTGCCACCGCTCGTCACTTTATGGTAAACATAATATTTATATTGTCCGTAGTTGTAACCACTTGCGAATAATCGAGTCGGAATAGTGTAGTTATAGAATATTTTGTTTCCTGCCGTTATGTTAATTTCAGTTTCTATGTGAGTTGATGATGTTATGTAAGTAGATACTACAGTTGTCGTGTGATATGTTTGGTTTACTGTTTGGACAATATGGCCTGCCGGAAATGTCGCATTTGTTAAAGTCGCTGAAGAATCAATCGTTCCTTTAATGGTTGCGCTTGTTTCAATATTTCCGTCACTTCCTGGGTCAGTCACGGATGCAATAGTGAGCCAATGATTATTTCCTCCGTCTCTTATTTTCAACGCATACGGAAGACCTCCTGCCGTATCCAGCCAGAGCATTCCTGCAACCGTTGAGGATGGTGCTCCCGTTCCACTGTTTAAGCTTTGGACTGCTGCAAGAACATTATTTATGTCTGCTCTGACCGTTGCTCCTCCAGCGTTTGCAATATTGTAGTCATGTTGAGCCATAGATCTCCTTTAGGATGATAATTGTTGAGCGAAGACTCTGAGGTTTTGAATGATGACGTTATGACTGGAGTCATCGGTGATCGGGAAAACTCGGAACTTGAATCCTCGAGCTTTTGTTTCCGTGACATAGAAATCTTGAAATTCTCCCCAAGTCGGTGATGCATTTGGATCGTCATCAGTCTGGGCAAACTGAATGTCGATATCCGTTAGACCTTCATTGACTCCATCAAAATCGATCCGGTCATCGATGTTCCCCCAAGTGTCGATCTTGTCTTGGTAGTTTGTGGTGAAGAATTTTATGAACGATGCAAGTCTGACATTCTTAACTGTGCCAAGATCAAGATACTGACTGAACTCATAGAGAGGAGTGTCGGCAGGCCAGTTCCCTCCTGACCGAGCATAGACTCCATTCAGGGAATCCATATCCTCGATTGCATCAAAGTCCGAGATCTCGTCAATGTTTGCAGCAGAGACGATCTTTAAATAGTCATCAGTCACAACGAGCTTCGTCTTCGATCCCGAGAATGTCGGATCTTCCTGAATGGTCTGGAGATTCGTCAGCTCTTGAAGAGAAGTCCCATCATGAACGAATGTTGCTGCAAGACTTTTCTGACCAGAGGAATCCGTCGCTCGGATGAGATACGTTCCTGCAAGGAGCGGAACGATTGCAGAGGTTTGGTTCCCTGAGATCTGCTGAGTGATGACGACTCCATTGTCCCAATTCGTGACGGTCTGATCGACTGAGTGAGCGATCCTATAAAACCCTGCTTGCTGAACGTCCAAGGATTCAGAGAGATTCCACTGCGCCAGAGCAACCGTCGGTCCTAGAGAGTTGATCCGGAGTCCGGTCATTTGTTGAGGAGCGACCGGAAGTCCGGTGCAGACTACCGACACGACGGATGATGTCGACTTGGTTCCTTCGATGTTTCTGGAGATGACCCGAAAGTCGAAAGTTCCTGGACCGAGATCGTTCACGTCGATCGTCGTTTCTTGTGTCTCTGCAACCGCTTGAAAGTCTGATGCCGACCCTAGTTTGAAGCTCACCTCGTAGGCTGAAAGGAAATTGTCAGAGATATCATTCCAGTTCAGGGTCACTTTGTTTTTAACTCCTGCTCCATCTCTGGACGTATAGATCACCTCGGTCCCAGTCAGACCACTGACGGCAGAGATGACTGACGAATCTCGATGAGCCATTCTAGACGGAGCTGCTGGAGTTGCCAGAACATCTCTGTCATAAACTGCATTGTCATGCTCGGTCATCATGAACTGGATGCCGACTCCGCTCAGAGCTTTGACAGTCCTGACTCGGAAGTGCTTGTTTGAAAATCCGAATGTCGGATGAGTCAATCGAACCAGATCTCCAGGAACAACATCGGCGGCAGCAGCAGTCGAGACCAGAGTCACGGTCGTTCCAAGTCTGGACTGACGAACGACGATCTGACCGATGTATCGAGCTTGCTGAATGTTTGTGATTCCTGCGGTGTTTATTCTCTTTTCGAGTACCTTATTGTTATCCTGCGAAAGATATGTTGAATAGGCTGACTCTCCATTTCCAGGCCATTGCACCTCGGTCGATTGGTAGCCGTTATCCGGATCAGTGAAGGTCACCAGTGCTCGGTTGAATCGTTGAGTCTTTCCTGCTTTGCTGACCTTGATCCCTCCGATGATATTGTCGAGATCGAAGTCGAAGACGGTTGATGATGACGATCCGTCTATGTGCATGTAATATTTACCGTTCCGGAAATGAAGCTGACCCGTGCAAGTTTGGAGGAGTCTCCTGATGTTTGCGAGGACGGTCGCTCGAGAATCGAGGATGATGTTTGACGTGAATCGTTTACGTCCTGCTGAGTCAGTATTGTCGCAATAGTCCCGAGTAGTATTAAACGACGTGTCATCGATCAAAGATGATGCGACTCCTGCTCCGAATCTGGTATTCGTCAAATAATCTTTGAGCTGGTTCACTGGATTGTCATCGTTCCCCGTGATCGCTCTTCCGGTGACGGTGAAGGTCAATCTCGGCATCCGGTTCATCTCCGTCTGGTCATAAGTGAATCGGAAATATCCCATAGCGACCCCCTTCGCACGATGAGAGGTCGTCCAGTTTGTTGGTTCGGTTGTTCCTGCCGAACCACTATTTTGAAAGATATCTTTTCGAGATTCTGCAATATCAGAATCAAACCCTCCGTCTGATCCGACGGTCAACTCTTTTTCGATATAGGATGTTTTTCCAATGAGAGATGCAGGATCAGACGTGACGGTCGGAGCTGATGCAAGCTCTCCCTCGCAAAGCGCATAATACAAATAGAGGTTTTTATTATCTGCCGAGGTCTCTCGGAATATTGCCTGACCCTTGGTTTCTCTGGTCCCGTAGATGATTGGCAGACCATAAGTCGAAGGACTGAACGGTGAAGTTCTTAAACCTGGAGGGACTCCATATCCGTCGACTCCAGAACCTCCACCACCTCCTCCGGTTGTTCCTCCTCCTGGGATCGTATTCGTTCCAAAATCATTTCCGACTGCGACATCGTTGTCTCCTGCTCCACCACCACCAAATAGATAATCCGTAATGATTCCGGTCGTTACATTGATGATGTCTTCTGCCGTATCAATGACATCTTCAACTACGTCAGTGATCGGGTCCGTGATAGCACCGACAATGCTAGTCCCGACCTCACCTAAACTCTCGACGACGTTATTCATTTAGATCAACCGAAGAAATAAAGAGTCATAGACTTTGACTCCTTGAAAATGTTTCTCTGCTCTTTCGACAACATACGGGAGGACCGTATTCGCAATGATCCCGATGCATCCATTAATATCAGCAAATCTTTTTGTCTGAAAAAAAAGTTGATTCCAGAAGTCATCTCGAACTTCATGATCCACGTCTGCAATCCTGACTAGAGAGAATACTCCAAGATTTTTTTGACCCGTGAATCCATCAGTATTCAGTCTGGTGATTGTCAGATATTTTTCTTTTGAGTCCTCTCCCCAATATGACCAGAGCTGCATCTTGTGATTCTGGATCTCTCCCAAGACCCTGGAAAAAACTTGCTCAAAATACTTATGAAAATAATCGTTATCATAAGCCCATGAATGAGACGATGATCCTGCTTCCTTGAAGTGCTGACGGTACTTCTCCCACTTGGAGAGTGCTTCATCATAAGTGACTCTTTCAAGCATCAGTTCTTCTCGATCCCCCATTCCAATTGACGACCCGTCTGCGGAACGTACTCGAATGCTTTGTCTCCAAGGAAATATCTTTTTTGACTAGCATCGGTCAGATAACGTCCGTTTATCTTGTCATGCTGGGTCCAGTTGTTTCCGATCTGCAAAGTCAAGACTGAGGTTGTGTTCGTCTCTCCTACTTGGAACGAATTGATCACTCCTGCGAAATACTCGAACGGAGAATCAATGACTGCCATGTCCGAGTCGAGAAGTGCTAAATAAACATTCACGGGTCGGTCGACATATCCATAGGTCAGAAGATCATCAAGGACTCCGGTCGAGACAGAAGTCAGTCTCATCTGGAAAGCTCCCGTCGTCAGGGTTGAGTTCTCTTCCAGGTCTGCAAGATCCAGAAACAATCCTGTCGAGACGTAGTCATTCGAGTCATAGGTGATCGTCATCGGTGCATTGGTGAAGAATCGATCCGTATTGAGATCAAGCTTTACCAGAGTTGCCGTTTGATATGCTGACCCTGCAAAAGCATTTTTAATTGCAGTTGAAAGACCTCGGCTCATAGTGCTTCACAAAGATCGAGCTCGTAGGAAAATAGCCCATTGACTCCAGTTGAGAATTCGACCAGTCCTCCCTTCATCAGATAGACCTTGAACGGAACTGATGCGACGGTGATTGCAGATCCGTCTGCTGGTGATGTTAGAAGAGCAGGCTCAATCGAGAGAGTTGAGTTCCCTCCGGAGTCGGATGAATTGTCATCAGTCAAACAATAGACCTTGTCATGGTTTGCAAACTTGATGTAATCCCCTGCTCTCAAAAGATTACCTGCTGACTTGGAGACTCCCCATCCGTCGGTCGCTACGGATCGGCCCGTCTGGGATGCACCATTGATGACTGGTGTTCCGTAGGAGGTCGCAGTCGTCGAGCTGACAACCGGAGGAACGACGGTGAATGATTCAAACGATCCTCTTTGCTTCATTAGGAAACCATAGATCTGACCGAACTCCGATCGGGTCATTGGAGGATAAGTTCCATACAATCGAAAATACTGACCTCCGATCTGACGAGTCTGTCGTTTCCCTGAAACCGATAAAGAAGTCAGAGTATTCTGGACAGACGTGATTCTGAGATCTGCAAGAGCAGGAGATGACGGAAGGGTTCCGCTCATAATGTCCTCCGAAGTCGTCTGTTTTGAGCTGCGTTGATCATTCCGATGATCATGTCTTTTCTTGATATAAGTAGTTGATCGATCCCTCTTGCATCAAGAGCTTGGATTCTGAACGTGACATTCGTCGTTCCTCCCATCTGATTATTCGGAGTGATCGTTCCGGTCCTTCCTGGAGTGAACACCTCCGGACCTTTCTCCCCGACGATGTAGCTCTTCCCTCCTGCCACGTCTCCCCCTTTGGCTCGACCTGGATATTGAGTGCTTGCGATCTTTGCGACGTTCGCAATTGCGAGAGCATAGATCACTCCTGCTGCAATAGGACCGAAGACTCCAAGTTGAGCCATTGCTTTCGAGGATGCTTCAAAGGCATTGATCGTGACTGCTGCGATCGATGCTGCTTTGTGAAGCTCGAAGAGCTGACGAGATTCGTTTGCAATAGCTGCCGACATTCCGACGATTGTGTTAATCGTTCCTTTTGCAGTCTCGAATGTGAGCTGACGTTCTGCTTCTGCTCTGGCTTGGGCTGACTTGATGATGTTGGCATCCTTGACCGCATACTCGAACTCTAGCTCTTTGATCAGCTCCATCTCTTCTTCTGCTGCGAGTTTGTCCTTCTGGAGCTTGTCTTCTCTTGCAGTGTTCTGAATATCGGTTGTCTCCTTGGTGACTTTTTGAACTTCCTTTTCTTGCTTCGTCAGTTCTTTGAGAGCTGTTTTCCCTGCCTTGAATTCCTTGTTGATGGTCGCAATTCTGGCATTATGTTTTTTGATTCCTTCTCCGATCGACAGATTATAATCCGTCTGAGCTTTCAGGAGGTCTTCTTGTGCCTTTGTCGAGTCCTTCAGACCGAAGGAGATGTCTGCAAAAAACTTGTTTGCTTGTGCCTTGATGATTTCAAATCCTTTGCCGAATCCGGTCGTCATCTGATCGATGATGAAGCGGATCTCTTCAGCAAGGATCTTGTATCCCATCGCTAGAAAGTTCAGGAACGATCCGATGTCTTTTGCAATGGATCTCAGACCCGACATCGATTCTTCGGTCGCAGTGAACTGAGCAAGGACTCCGCTCAATGCGACTGCTAGACTTCCGGAGAATGCTTTGCTCATTAAATTGAGCTGATCATTTGCTTTCTCGGCATTCTTGATGAAGTCATCGGAGATCGTTGCTCCTGCATTCCGGAACTTCTCTTCCAGCTCCTCCAGGTTCTCCGATCCTTCCTGAAGGAGATTGACAAGCTTGACCCCTTCAGAGTCGAAGAGCTTGAATGCAATTCGGACTCGTTCTGCTTGATCTGGAATATCAGCAAAAGCTCCAGCAACAAGACGGAGCAGAGTCGCAGAATCTCTCAAGCTTCCGTCTGAGTTCGTCAGAACAATTCCAAGCTGTTCCAGTGCATCCTTCGCTTCTCCCGTTCCTCCTGCTGCTTCTGCTGCTCTCCTAGTGAATCGTTGCAAAGCCATCTCGAACGTCGAGGTCGCAATGCCTGACTGCTCTGCTGCAAAGCTGAGAGACTGAAGATCTGCCGTCGTCAGTCCGAGACGATTGGAAGTTTTTCCAAGAGCATCAGCAGTCTTCAAGAGTTGGCTGGACATGGCCCCGAGTCCTGCCGTCCCGACGAATCCTGCAATGGATGCCTGAAGACCTCCGACGGTTTTCTGAAGGGTCCGCATCGATCTCTGGACAGACCGGAATGCTTCCTTGGTCCGGTCCTCTCCTCTGATCTGAATGACGGTATTAATTGCCACGTTTATTCTTCGTATTGAAGTATGCGATCCAGAGATGAAACTCGTCTTCGTCCATCTCTAAAATCTCCGGAATCGTTTTGCCAAGTGACTCGGCAATCTGGCAGACGGTGAAGAGCTCCGGATCGCTATTCAGTTTTTTTCAATCTCGTCAAGTGCAGGAGCCATCTCGTTCATCTTTCTGGAAATGAACTCAAGGACTTCTCCGTCACATTCGTCGGTCAGTTGATCCAGATGACCCATCTGAAACATGGGCTTCCCGTCTTTGTCCCTTGCTCGGAAAATGATTTGCATCGCAGTCGCTTTGTCGAACTCCTCTTTCATGTAATGCTTGAGGACTCTGGACTTTTGAGACAGTCGCATGGACTGACGGAAATAGATCCGGATCGGTTTGCCGTCTTTATCCTCCCACTGAGGAACCTCGAACGATTGAAGTTCCCCAGAGAGAGATGCTTTGAATTGCTCTTTTGCTATGTTGAGAACGTCACTCATGTTTATGCATTGTTATGAGTGAGAGTTCCCGTTCCTTGGAAAGTAAAAGAGAAACCGACTGGAGAGTTCAGGGACGCAGAAAATGAAACTCCGGTGATGATTACACCTCCAGACCAGTAGTCTCCTGACGAAGTCCCGACCGGATAAAGCTTGATTTGAAACGTGTTATCGTTTCCGGTCAATGCGATTTCAATCGCTTCCTGACCATCGACTTGATCATCGTTCCAGAAAGCTTCAGCAGAACCACTGAAAGAATGCTGTCCTGAGATGAATGTTTTCGCAGTCGATGTTCCCATCTCTGACGTTTCAATCGCTTCCGCAGATCGCTCGAGCGACCATGACTGAAGTGATGCGATTGCGGTGAATGCGGTCGTTCCCGTTGCAGATACTTGGAGAACTCCCCCGTTTCCACTTGCTGCTGCCATTAGACCTCCTTATTGGCTTTAGTGGTTTTGGATGACTTTTCTTCTTCGGCCTTGTCGACCCGTTCGGCTCGGCCTTTGCGGAAAAGAATTTCGGCAGATATCCCTGCCACGTTCCCGATTTCCCCTGCTTCGTAGACTCTGTCTGCGACGGTTGACCGGATTAAAAACTTCACTTTCATAATGCTGCTCCTGGGTTGTTTTCAGAATGCTGATAAATGACGGTATAAATAAGAGTCACCGAACCGATCTCTTTTTCTCCCTCTGCTGAGATGGAGATGCTGGTTTCGGAAAGGTATGAATCTTGAGCAAGATTGTTCAAATTGATATCTCCCTGCATTGCGATCTCGACCTCCTTGGAGATCGTGTCCAGCGTGTCGTCGACTCCTGTCGAGCTCGAAGCGAATCCTTGAATCGATAGGCTGAGAATCTTCTGGATGTTCCTCGGATTCCCCTGCGACTGGATCTCGCTCGTCTCCTCGTTGGTAAAGATGCAGATCCCTGGAAGAGATGCTCTCTCGAGCGGATAGGTTCTCGACTGAAAGACGTTCGATCCGGTCGTCGATAATCCGGTCAGAGTCGTTGCTGTTCTCTCTCTGATCTGCTGACGGAGATGACTCAAATAAACCTCTTTTGCTTTCTAATCCAGAGACGTTCTTCATGTTCGGTCATCTGATGGAACAGAGTCCCTTTTCCTGCTGGATAGGTTTGAACATTCTTCTCGAGTAGTTCCAGCGACTTCATGAGTGCTCTCGGTTGTCTGGAGATGACTCTCTGGTGAATGTGATAAATTTTATCATCCTTATAGACCGGAACCTTTTCCTGGTGAATGATCTCTCCTCGATCGATCTTCTCGTCGATGAAGTGAACGGTGATCCCTTGATCCAGGTTGTTGAATAATGCCCATTTGATGTTATCTAATCCTCTGTTTTCCGGAAGCAGACCTGGATGAATGTTGATGATTCCAGTTTTAAATTTATCAATTATTTTTTTTTTAAGATCCGAGCTCCTCCGATGATCCCAAGATCTCCGTGATCAATCTCGTCATGCGGTTTCACCTCGTAAGGAATCTCAAATCTTTTGCAAATATCTTTTGAATGAATCGAATAACAATCCTCTGCGCTCATCTTGACGATGTCTTTTCTCAGTCCGAGATGTCTCAATGGTGCAGCGATCACTCGATTGACTTTGTAATTATTGACGATCAACTCCATCAAAATCTCACTGGTCTTCCGGTGTTCCGTGTCATAGGTCAGCAGACTTATTTCCATTGATCAGATCCAGTGACGTTTGATCCAGTCACGATCCTGAAGATCAGACTGTTTCGGTCGCCCGTGAAAGTAGACGATCGAGCATGACTCCGGATCGATTCCTTGTGGTTCAATTTCCGCTTTCCATGAGAGGATCTTTCCTGGATGAAGCTCATCAAGTCTCTCTGCTCTGCCGTTCAGGTTCTTCCTCAAGAACAACATCTCCGAGGGACAGTTCCCTAGATATCTGATCTCTTCCGTCCAGTATTCCTTTCGAGTGTTCCATTCGTTCCAGAGCTCTGCTGATATTTCCTCGTTGAAAAATGCGACTCCATTATTTAATTGGCTCGGGTTGTATGGGTCCGAGTGAAGAGCGCATTCACCTTCAAAGGATAAGATCTCATCCAGGTTTCCAGTAATAACCGTGTCGAGTGCGACGACGAATCTCCTTCCTCCGCACTCAGGTCTGAGAGCATCAAGGATTCCAGTCCATCCGCTTGATGGGTCGAGAAATCGAATCGACTCGATAGGTTCAACAAATTCATATCCCTTATCGCAGAGACAGATGAACCGGAATTCATCCGAATAATT
>Ga0070746_10002191_pt1 | contig 11590 bp, 11 predicted proteins | sample VirMetDEL_Mar_21_FD_77016 | JGI IMG/M metagenome (GOLD analysis project Ga0070746, IMG submission 77016) | Aqueous microbial communities from the Delaware River and Bay under freshwater to marine salinity gradient to study organic matter... | ecosystem: Environmental > Aquatic > Marine >... | reverse complement strand
TAGCAGCGCAAGGCATTAGTCGGGACATGTCCCCCGAAGACATTGCTGCTCAACTGATTCGAGTGGATGAGCAAGCCCGTGCTCAAGGGCTGCCGACGTTCGTTCCTGAATCAACGTTAGACGACTTTGCACAGAGACGTAGGCCCGGAACTATCGATCCGAGTGAAATCATAGGCTCTGTGCTAGGGTCACAGCAGCGGTTGATGCGGAGCTTGGCTTCCGAGACAACGGAGCTAAAAGACGGGCGACGGCTTATTAACCTGAAGAGGTTTAATACTTTCAGGGAACGTAATCGTGACTTGATTGAAGAGCTTGGGTTGGCGGAAGAGTTCTCAAGTATCGCTCGTGCCCAACAGGCGCTTGAAGAGGTCATGGATCCGGCCAGCAAAGCCAACTATACGCTACGTAACCAAAAGATCTTTGCGGATTTAATAGGCGTAGACGGCGCAAACGAAGATCCGTTTGGCCCCGTATACGATGCATTACGTAGCAATCGCCCGACTGGGGCCATTAAGGATCTTTTGACCGAGATTAACGGCTCTACCACGGCTACCGCGGCAGAAAAGCTGCAAGCCAGAGAAGGGCTACAGTCTATTTTAATGAGCTACGCCTTTGCCAAGGCTAAGGGGTTTGACACACAAACACTTCCTGACGGGGAGGTTGTTTCTTTGTTTGACCCCCAAGCATATCGGCAAGCGTTATACGAACCTCTGAAAGGTCCGGGGCAAAGAACGTTTCCGACTTTAATGTCACTAATGGTCCAAGAGGGGTTGGTGACATCGGAACAAGCCGCAAATATGAAGAGGCTCTTAGATGCTTCTCTTCAAATCGAAAAAAGGCTTAAGCCTGGGGTAGTGGCGGGCGCTGAAAACTTGCCTACGGCTAATATGAGCACCCTTGAAGAGCTCGCTGTTTCGCAACTCTCAGCGCGATTTGCAGGAAAGATTAGTCCCGGAGGTCCGGGCTCCCTTGGCTTCGCAGCCCGTGTGATTAAAAACGCGGAGCGTATCTTTAAGAGACTACCCTCTCAACAACAGATGGCCATGCTCCTAGAGGTTTCCAAGGACGCGGAGCTGACGGCGCAACTGTTGCGAAAAGACTTGAGCAATGACGAGAAGCGCAATCTCGGAAGGGTTGTTTTCGGTTTGCTGTTCTCTCCAACAGTGGCACCCGGTGCCGTCCAGCGTTACGTGCAGTCGCCCACCGAAGAGGAGCGGGAAGCGGAACGGCAAGAAGCGTTACAGCGACGTCGAGAGGCCAGAGGCGAGCGAGCGAGCCAAGAGTTTCAAACCTTGGAAGACGTCTACAACCGAATGCGCGGCAGGCCCCAGCCTCCTGCACCAACGACTCGTGGCATGCCCAACATGCCCGGCGCAACGCCTCCCCCAGCCGGTGGTCCGCCACCTACCACGGGCGGCCCTACGCAAAGCCGGTTGATGTTGCAGCAGCTCTTCCCCAACGACGCGATTGTCGGAGCCGCGGGCCTTGCCTCAAATCCGGCTATGATGCCGCCGCCGGGAATGGGTTAGCTAAAGTAGTTAGCCATCTGGTCGTCTTTAACGGCGTGGTAGTTCTCAACGCGCTTTAACCACTCGTCTTTGTATCGCTCAAATTCTGATCCGGTGGTACTGAACTCCTGAGTACCGCCGGATTGGAGCGATATCAGCACGTACCCGTGATTGATTGTGGTGCCATGCACCACATCATGCGCGAGCGCATAGGCAGCGAGCTGGTGGAAGTAGTCCTGAATCCACTCATGCTTTTTTGGCTTCAGTGACTGCTTGAAGTCCACGATCGCAGGGTTGCCGCGGTAAATCCCTACCAAATCCGTGGTTCCTGCGTACTTGTCCGGGTAATACAGCGGCACTTCCGAGCCCCAGATCTCCGTGAGGTTCCTGAAGTACTCATTGATGAGGCGGTAACCCATCTCATAGCCCTTGACCATGAGCCAGTTTGTAGGCCTCGGCAGGTCACGGTACGCGATCATCCGCTCGATCACATTGTGCATGTGCGTGCCGACCGTGGCCGCTTCGTTTTTGATCCGGTCCGCTTCTGCCTCACCAACCCTCGCGGCCCACGCGTCAAGGGCCTTTTTGTCCTTGGTAGCCGAAAGAACGGTGGTCACGCTGGGTAGCGACGTTTCCCCGTCAACGTATCGACGCCCATCGGGGGCAGCGACCCGCTCAAGTCGTTTATACAAATAGAGCTTCTTAACTGGGATCAAATCAACCATTTCATGACCTCCTCGCCCATGACCTGCGTAGCAATGTCGATCTTGTCCCTCAATGCTTTGACGATCTTCTCGTCCACAGTATTGGGTGTAATCAGGTCAATGTACGTCACATTCTGACGCTGACCGATACGATGCGCCCGATCTTCCGACTGTAGGCGCTTCTCCAGATCGAAGCTGTTGCTGTAGTACACGACGACGTTTGCCGCGGTAAGCGTCAGGCCGTAGCCGCCTGTGCTTGGGTTGCCGACAAAGAAGCGTAGTTTGCTTTCAGGATCTTGGAACTCCGCGAGCACCCGCTGGCGCTCGTCGGCGTCCGTATCCCCGTAGTAGGTCCCTACGCTTTCCATGCCGTACTCGGTTTGCAGTGCCTTTTTGATGGCGTCGATGTCATGGCGGTAGGTCGCCCAGATGATGATCTTGCTGTCGGTTTCCTCAACGATCGACAGCAGCTCGGCGATCCGTTTGTTAGGCAACGGCATGACGGTGCCGTTATCAAGCTTAACGTGACCACAGACAATCTGATGCAGTCGCATCAACTGGGTCAGCGCGTTCACTGTGGACATCAGCCCTTCCTTGAACTGCGCCAACGCCAAGGTCTTCATCTCGTTGTAGGCCTTGGTCTGCTCGTCCGTTAAGTCCACTTCGCGTTTGACGTAGAGCTTACCGGGAAGGTCCAAGCACTCCTCTTTCTTAACACGGAAGCTGAACCGATCCAGCTTTTCTTTGAGCTCGTCAAGCTTTCGATAGCCAATGATTTGTTTGAAGCTGTGCGTTGACACGCGCCGCTCAAAGGTCACTGCATAGCGAGCTTGAAACGCGTAGTACGACGGGGAGTCCAGACACGCGTCAGACAAGAACGCACACTGTTGATACAGATCCAGCGGGGACTTCGTCACAGGCGATCCAGTCATGATGCGGCGATACTTCGCTAATTTGCCTGTTTTTTCAGTGTTTTTGCTACGTTTGCTGTTTGGGGTTTTGATCGTCGTTGACTCATCGATCGCCATCAACGCGTCATGGACCCCTAAGAATCTTTGAGCAAACTTGGTGCCTTTCGTCGTCGAGAAAGCTTCGATGTTCATCACGAGAATCTTTAAGTCCTCAGTGACCTCGAACAAAGAATCAAGGGCCTTCTCTTCCGCTTTGCGTGGCGTTGCTGACCACAGCGCCATACGATAGACGACGTGGTCTGGAAGATGCTTTGGGATCTCGGTGTCGACCCAGTTGCGGTACACCCCTTTAGGCGCAACGATCAACGCCGCGTTCAAGCGGCCTTGGTCATACAACATCGCCATGTTGTTAATGAGCATGAAGCTCTTACCCGTACCCATGTCTGCAAAGAGTGCGGCGACCTGATGGTCCCAAAAACGTTGCAGATACGCGGCTTGGTGCGCAAAGGGCTTGTTTTTAAATCGATATGTCTGTAAAAATTGGCTCATGGTTATCTCGCTTTCTAACAGGGGTTGTATTCCCTGAAGCGCGAGTATACACTCAGGTCTCGGTTTGAGAAAGGAGAATTGTCGTGACTAAGGTATATGTCGTTTCCGAAACCTTGCAGCACAACATTGCAAGTGCTTTGGACTACGGCCCCATTGAAACCATTCTGCCGCCCAATGCGCAGATTGCGTTCTCAGTTGCACCAACGGTGCGGCGCATTCAGCGCAAACTGGACAAGTTCAGTGATAAGGACTACTTGCTCCTTATCGGTGATCCATCCGCAATAGGTATCTGTTGTGCGGTGGCAGCGTTCAAAAACAATGGGCGCTTTAAGTGTCTAAAGTGGGATAAACGCGAACGGCGCTATATCCCGTTAGAAGTCGATCTTTTTAAGAAAGGAGAATCCGATGAGCCTTACGAGTTTATTTGAAGATGAAGCCAGTGCGCTGCGAGTCCAAGACGACCAGATCACCGGCATAGCGGCTCTTGCACGTCGCGCTAAGTCACTTGAGAAACAAATCAAGGACGAGGAAGACACGCTCAAGGGCCTAAAAGACCAGTACCGCAAGATAACCGAGGAGACGATCCCCGAAGCCCTTGCGGAGTTGGGCATGACGTCCTTCAAGATGGAAGACGGCAGCTCAATCGATATCAAGCCGTTTTACAGTGCTTCGATCACCGAGGCACGGCGCGCAGAAGCTTTCCAGTGGCTGCGGGATAACGGCTTTGACGACATCATTAAGAACACCGTCAGCGTCCGCTTTGGACGCGGGGAGGACGAGCTTTGCAATCGCCTCCTTGGGCTTCTCGGCCAGCAGGGATTCCCTGCCGAACAGGCCGAGAAGGTAGAACCGGCAACCCTTAAGGCTTGGGTACGGGAGCGGGTGGAACGCGGCGATCAGTTCCCGATGGAACTCTTCGGCGCTTACATCGGCAAAAAAGCCTCTATTAAATCTTAAAGGACCACGAACCATGGCTAAAACAGCATTAGCAGAGAAACCCGAAACCTCAACCGCCTTGGCGATCGCCTCGGCTTTCGAGGAGGACGCTGGCAGTAGCTTTGCCGGAATGAATCAGGACGACTTCGCCCTGCCGTTCCTGCGGTTGCTTACCAACACCTCACCGGAAGTCGGTGAGATCGAAGGGGCGTTGCCCGGCATGATCCTTAACTCCGTCACCAATCAACTGTATGACGGCAAGAAGGGGATTACGGTTGTCCCGTGCGCCTATGTACGTCAGTACATTGAGTGGGCTCCTCGCGGAAGTGGATCGGGTGCGCCGATCCATATCTATCCCGCGACGAGCGACATCTTGTCGAAGACCCATCGGGAACCGGGCGAGAACAAGGACTATCTCGATAACGGTAATTACATCGAAAACACGGCAAACCACTACGTGATGGTCATCGAGGCGGACGGCACGCCGTCTCCGGCTTTGGTGGTCATGAAGTCAACGCAGCTCAAGAAGAGCCGCAAGTGGAACAGCATGATGCAGGCCGTGAAGCTGCAAGGTAAGAATGGACTCTTTACCCCGCCGATGTATAGTCAGATGTACCGCTTGACCACACAACCTGAGTCGAACGACAAGGGTAAGTGGTTTGGTTGGGAAGTCGAACGTATTGGCACTGTTGATCAGGAGGACATTTACGCGGCGTGTAAGGCCTTTGCGCAATCCGTAAACTCGGGTGCGGTTAAAGCCAAGCATGATAGCGACGGTGAAGCATCGTCAGGCGCAACACCGTTCTGATTTGGTTTAGGGGCCGAAAGCAATTGATTCCCCCACTTGTTGACTGTGAGTAGGCCCCTTCTTGAGAGAAAGAAGAAATGACGGATATTTCACGATTCAAGGCGATTTTCTCGGGCTTAGATATCGCCTATGGAACGTACAAAATCGAAAGCGAAAAAGGCAACGGCAAGCAGGCCGGTAAAGCCGTCGTTGTTCGTAAGCCGCCGACTGATGACCTTTGGCAAAAGCATCTTGAAGGCGTAGAGCCTTCGCTCGGGATCATCCCCATCCGTGCAGATAACACCTGCATCTGGGGCTGCATCGACATTGATCAATACCCTTTGGATCACGCAGGCCTGATCAAAAAGATCCGTAGCCTGAAGCTTCCTTTAGTGGTGTGCCGTAGCAAGTCTGGCGGCGCGCACGTTTTCCTCTTTGTCAAAGAACCCATTCCCGCTGCGGATATGCAACGATACCTCAAAGCTGCCGCGGCGCTTCTGGGCGAAGCAGGACGCGAGATCTTCCCAAAGCAAGCAGAAATCCTCGTCGAACGCGGAGACACGGGTAACTTCCTGAACCTCCCTTACTTTGGCGGCGATGACACGATGCGCTACGCCTTCAATGACGAGGGCAAAGCGGCGACGTTAGAGGAGTTCTACGCGCTGTACGATCAGTTCGTACAAGAGAAGGACGTTCAGTTCCCAGAAGAACCCAAGGCGGCTGAATCCCCCATTAAGGATGGTCCACCATGCCTACAGGCTATCTGCGCACAAGGTGTCCCAGAGGGGACGCGAAACAACGCGCTATTCAACATCGGGCTTTACTTGAAGCGTGCGCATCCAGGCACATGGGACAACCTGATGGTCGAGTACAGCTACAAGTATGTCAGCCCTCCGTTGCCCAACAACGAAGTGCAACTGTTGATCAAACAGATCAACAAAAAGGAATACAAATATAAGTGCAAAGACGCACCGCTAAATAGCTTCTGTAATAGCGGCCTTTGCAGGACTCGCAAACACGGGATCGGGGCTCACGGGCCAGATGCTCCGCAGCTCTCTGCGCTATCTAAGTATGCAAGCGAACCGCCTCTGTGGTTCTTGGACGTCAACGGCAAGCGTATCGAATTGGATACAGAGAGTTTGTTCAACCAAATCGCTTTCCAAAAGTCTTGCGTCGAGAAGTTGAACATCCTCCCTCCAGCGCTGCGTAAGCAGGACTGGGAGCAGCTCCTGAACGCGTTGCTCACCGAGATGGTGGAGTCCGAACAGATCACTGTAGCCAGTGAGGATACAACCGTCACGGGTCGCTTCAACGATTTACTCGAGGAGTTCTGCACACACTTGCAGCAGGCGCTTGATCGCGACGAGATCTTGCTCGGTCGCCCTTGGACAAGCGATGAAGAGGGCCGTACCTATTTCCGTATGAAAGATCTCGAAGCGCATTTGAACCGCAACAACTTCAAAGGCATGACGCTGCCAAAGGTTGCACAGCGCATTCGCGATATCGGCGGCGAACCCATCAGTCTCTTTCTCAAGAACCGCGCAACACGTTGCTGGCGTATCCCACGGTTTGAGCGGCAGGACTCTCCATTTGACACGCCTGAACAAAAGAAAAGCAGGAGCCCCTTCTGATGCTAAAGATAGACGGCTTTGATGAAGCGTTAATTGGCATAGCTGCCGTTTGGCAAAACAATGCTCGTGTTGACACGTTGATTTACAACGGCAACACCCTTATTGCGCTTTTGATGTACGACTCCACGATGACTCGCGAAGAAGCGGAGGAATACATTAGCTACAACATAGAAGGCGCTTACGTAGGGGAGGCCACGCCCATCATTGTCTGGCCATGCACCATGGATCGTGTCGATTTAATCGTAGAAACCGAAACGGAACTCCGAGGTAATACCGATGCATGATCACGCGAGAATGTTGTTCATCGTCTGCTGGTGCCGATCGGACGCTACCGTCGACCTTGTCGGTGCGTTTGAGGATTATCGAGACGCAGAACGCAAACAAAAAGAAAGGCCTGAGTTGTATGAGATACAGCTCGTTCCTTACTACCCCTCACCGCCGTTAGAACCATGACCGTTGAGAAAGTCTTCGGCCCGCCTGGCGCGGGTAAAACCACCTACTTGCTGTCGGTCGTTCAGCAAGAGTTGGCCGCGGACGTTCATCCGACACAGATCGGTTACTTTGCCTTCACGCGAAAGGCCGCCACCGAAGCTCGCGATCGGGCTATCCAAAAGTTCCCGTCGCTAAACCCCGATCTCGACTTCCCGTGGTTTCGTACGCTGCACTCACTCGCTTACCGCTGCCTCGGCGTCACGGGTAAGGACATGATGAGCCCCGAGCACTACGCGGAGTTCGCTAAAGAGGCGGGGATTGAGTTGGGCATTGAACAAGGTGAGGAGGACTTTGCCGTCAAGGCGAACCACCCCATCCTGAACGAGGTCAACATCGCTCGGGTCCGAGGAAAGGACCTGCGCCAACACTACAACGAAAGCCGGATGTCGATCGAATGGCATCATTTTGAATACGTTGATCGTGCCTATCGGCACTACAAAGCCTCCCATGGGTTACTCGACTTCACCGATCTTTTAGAACGAGTCTTAGATGAGCCAGAGCGGTTGCCCTCGCTCAAGACCTTGATCATCGACGAAGCACAGGATCTCTCCCGATTACAGTGGGGACTGGTTACCGAGCTGATCGAACGCGCCGAACGCACTTACATCGCAGGCGACGACGACCAAGCCGTCTACACATGGGCCGGAGCCGACGTCGACTCCTTCCTCACCCTTGACGGCAACGTCAAGGTCCTCGATCAATCCTATCGGGTCCCCTCAAAAATCCACACGCTCGCCGACCACGTCGTTAACCGAATCCGCAAGCGTCAGCCCAAGATCTGGAAGCCTCGCGTCGAGGGCGGCAGCATCACCTACTACAACGACTTCCATCACGTCGATATTACCAAAGGCGACTGGCTCGTTCTCGCCGCCGCCAACTACATGCTCACCGAAATGCATGAGTGGATCAAATCCCAAGGCCTACTCTTCGAGCGCCACGGACAACGGAGCATCCCCGAGTCTGTTCTCCTCGCTGTCATCGGTTGGGAACGACTACGCAAGGGCGGCGAAGTTCCCTTCGAGACCGTTAAGACAATCTACAAGTACCTCGACACGAGCTTCGTTAAGCGCGGACACAAGGGCTTGAAGACCGCAGACATGGAAGCGATGTATACCCTTGAATCACTGACCAAGGACCACGGCCTACTGACCGATGCGATCTGGCACGAGGCATTAACAAAGATCAGCGAAGATAAACGCAATTATTTGATTGCGTTGCTGCGTCGAGGTGTTAAGGTCACAGGCAGAGTGCCTATTAAACTTTCTACGATCCACGGCGCGAAAGGCGGCGAAGCAGATAACGTCCTTTTGATTGGCGATCTGTCGACCAAGTTCGTGCAGGATTACAACAAGAACTCTGATGATATCAATCGACTGCTCTACGTCGGGATTACCCGCGCCAAGCAGTCGCTTCACTATGTTTTGCCGAAGAACGCTTATAAAGGTTTTAGATTGTGAACGCGATGCCAATGTTTCAACGCCCGTCTGAGTGGGTGCCCCCCGCTTCTTTTCCCGATCTTTCCAGCGCAACGGAGATTGCGATCGACTTGGAAACATGTGATCCACACATGGAGTCGATGGGGCCAGGATGGCCCCGGAAGGATGGCTTCATCGTCGGCTACGCGGTTGCGGTCGACGGGTGGAAGGGCTACTTCCCGATCGCTCACCAAGGCGGCGGTAACCTCGATGAACGCATCGTTAATCGCTGGATGAAGAAAGTCCTCGAGCTGCCGTGCGACAAGGTTATGCACAATGCCGCGTACGATCTGGGCTGGCTTCGAGCGTCAGGCTTCACGGTCAACGGCACTGTTTATGACACCATGCTCGCGGCTCCTCTTATCGACGAGAACCGTTATAGCTTTGCGCTAAACAGCCTCGGCTTCGATTACCTCAAAGAAGTAAAGTCCGAACAGGGGCTCAAGGATGCGGCCTCCGACTTCGGCGTGCACGCAAAGAAAGAACTGTGGAAGCTCCCTGCGATGTACGTCGGGGAGTACGCAGAGCAAGACGCCGCGCTCACGCTCAAGCTCTGGCATCACCTGAAGGCGCTGATTCGTAAAGAAGAAGTCGAATCAATCTTCACGCTCGAGACCGAGCTACTGCCGGTGCTGATCGACCTCACGTTTCAAGGCATCCGCTTCGATCGAGATCGCTGCGAGCAGTTGGTCGAGGAGTTCAAACGTAAAGAAAACGAACATATCAAACAGATCAAGTTAATTTCCGGCGAAAAAGTTGACATATGGGCCGCTGCGAGCATTGCCAAAGCCTTTGACAAGCTCGGGCTTGCCTACCCAAAGACCACAACGGGATTACCCAGCTTCACAAAGACTTTCTTAGACTCGCACGATCACCCCGTCGCGAAGCTAATTATCGAAGCCCGAGAATTCAACAAGACGCACGGCACATTCCTTGAGCCGTATTTGCGTCACAGCGCTGCCGATGGGCGGATTCACCCGCACATTAACCAAATGCGATCGGAAGACGGTGGTACAGTCACAGGCCGTCTCTCGATGAACAACCCCAACCTGCAACAGGTTCCCGCTCGCCATGAAATCATCGGTCCGTTGGTTCGATCGCTTTTCCTGCCTGAAGAGGGACAGCTCTGGGCCGCTAACGACTTCAGCTCACAAGAGCCACGGTTGCTCGTGCACTACGCTACGTTGCTCGACCTGCCGGGAGCAGAACGCATGGCAGAGGCATATCGCAACAACCCCGACACCGACTTCCACCAAATGGTGGCTGACATGGCAGGCATCCAAAGAAAAGCCGCTAAGACCATCGGCCTTGGATTGATGTACGGGATGGGCAAGCAAAAGCTTGCCAACTCGCTGGACCTGCCCCTCGACGAAGCCGCAGAGCTCATCAATAGTTTCCACATGAACGTGCCGTTCCTCAAAGGCACCGTCAACTCCGTTATGAAACGCATCGAACACCCCGCCTCGGGCGGCGCGATCCGTACGCTCTTGGGCCGCAAGTGTCGCTTCCCGCTCTGGGAACCCGTGGAGTGGGGCGTAAACAAAGCGCTCCCTCGCGAACAAGCGGTGGTGGAATACGGACCAAGGATCAAACGCGCGATGACTTACAAAGGTCTCAACCGCCTCATCCAAGGCTCCGCCGCGGACCAAACCAAAGCCGCGATGGTCGCACTCAACAAAGCAGGCTTCCGGTTACTCCTGCAAGTGCACGACGAGATCGCCGTCAGCGTCAACAACAAAGCTGAAGCGGATGAAGCCGCACGGATCATGGCCCACGCCGTGGCACTCGAAGTTCCCTCGCGTGTCGATGTAGAGATCGGCCCCTCATGGGGCGAGGCGACTTAATAATAGGTGCGACATGGACTACCCAATGGATTTACGTGGTTACCTACATGTATATGAAGGGTTCCTTAGTAAAAAGGAATGTAGTGATTTGATAAAGGCGGTAAAAAACTTGGGTTGGCGCTCACACGCTTATTATGATCCCAAAACTAATCAGGGTTACTACGGGGAAAAGGAACTGTCTGTTGTTTGGCCCACGCATCCAAAAACGACGATGCTTCAAGAACGAATATGGGAAGCCATTGATACTTACGTGAGCAAAGACAATGCTTGGATGGGAGAATGGTTTGGGGGCTGGCAGGGCTACACGTCAGTCAGATTTAATAAATATAACGTGGACACTAGGATGGAAAAACACTGTGATCATATTCATTCTATATTTGATGGAGAACGTAAAGGCATTCCTGTCCTGTCCGTGCTAGGAGCTTTGAATGATAACTACGAGGGAGGGGACTTGTTGTTTTGGGATGACCAAAAAATTGAGCTAAAGGCTGGAGCCATCATGATATTTCCCAGTAACTTTATGTACCCGCACCGAGTATCTGAGGTCACAAAAGGAACACGATATAGCTATGTATCGTGGGTGTGGTAACCTAACCCCTACAATAGAAAGAGTGAGCCTACATGCCTTCCCCATCACTTGAACAACAAGTTAAAGCGCAGTTTCCACTTTTTGATTACTCGATTCCTGATGACTTCATCGGGTGTTTTGACGGGATCTTTTCTTTTGGGTATTGCCAACATTGGATTGAACAC
>Ga0070746_10002188_pt1 | contig 11594 bp, 12 predicted proteins | sample VirMetDEL_Mar_21_FD_77016 | JGI IMG/M metagenome (GOLD analysis project Ga0070746, IMG submission 77016) | Aqueous microbial communities from the Delaware River and Bay under freshwater to marine salinity gradient to study organic matter... | ecosystem: Environmental > Aquatic > Marine >... | reverse complement strand
TGATAGATTAGCGTATGATTCAATAACAGACTTGTCATTTGATTTATCGTCTCCTCTTCTAATTGTTAAATTAAAAGTACCTGAAGATGTGTTTGCGCTTGTAATTTCCCAACGAACATTATCTTTTGAACCTGAAGGTAAAGTACCATTTGAGCCTTCAGTTGAATCTGAGTTCATAATTTCACCTTCAGAAATTGTTTCTAATACAAAAGCTCCAGTTGTATCAACAGATCCTGTTTTTGCTACAGAGCTACTTGCAGGTGTAAAATTACTACCACCACCAGGTACAACACGTGTCATTAACATGCTAGTACCTCCATTTTGGAAATAGTTATTTACTGCAATTGAAGTTAAATATGAATATGTTGTAGATCCACTTTCAACTGCTCCACCATATATACTAGTATAATCAGTATAAGAAGTAACCAGTGTTGGTATTTCAACAGGGCCTTTAACAGCAGGGCCTATAATTGCTGCACCAAATACTTGTGGATTTTGGGTTACTTGTGACTGGTCATTTTCTCTTGCTAGAAAACCAGGAGATAATAGAGTTTCTGCCATCTTTATAAAAAGGTTTTGATATTATTTTGTGATAAATATCAAAACTTTTCCTAAAAATTTATTCTACTGCAGTAAATTCTCCAGTTTCTAGGTTTATATTCCCATTTCCATATTTTTCTTGGAGAGATGTACTAAATTCTTCTTGTAGTTGTTGAGATTTATTTAATTGAGAGATTAAATCTTGTTTTTGATTTTCTAAAATTAATTTTTGAACTTCAATTTGACCTAAAGAATAAGTAAGGTTATTGGATTCATTTTGAAAATCTTTAATTTTTTGAACTTCTTCTTCGGATAATTTTTGTGTTTTTTCTTTAATCATTTTATTTTAAATTTGTAACTGTTTCTGAATTAATTGTAAGTTTAGATTTTGTATTATATTTTTTTAATGAAATTAAATCATTTTGTATTGTTTCGGGAATGATATGACCCCTTAGTCGGATATCAAAGGTTCCTTTAACAAGTCTATCTTTTCCTGCAGTTATTTCGGCAGCGGTAGTAAAATTATCTATAAAAGCTCTAAATTTAAAACGTTCTGGATTTCCCCAGTATGAATCAGATGCATATTCAATAGATTCTATAATTTTATTTAATTGCTCCATATAATATGTTTGGATTATACAATTATAAGTTAAAGTTACATAATCCGGAACTGTAATAGCATGGAAGGTTTTTGTTGGGATTTTGTTATTTAATGTAGTAAAGTTAGAATAAAAATTCTGTGGGTTAAAATGCTTTTGGAATGAGCCATACAAATTAGGAGAATTTGAATCTAGTTTATTAGTTACACTTCTATCCTTAGCAATTGTATTTCTTCTTATAATAATAATAGGCATCATTATCATTCCACCTTTATCTCGATAATATCCGTCTTTTTGAAAAGATTTCCATCTTTCAGGATCACCATATATTACAGGAACATTTCTTCTTTGGTTATTTTGGTATACAAAGGGTTGTATAACTTCAGTAAAATAATAAAATACAGCTTCATCTAAATCTTGGATCCCAATTTTAAAAGGTTTAACTGTATCATTTTTTAAACTAAGTTTTTCACCCCTATTAAAATTTATACCAGTTTGGTTTTCATTTGGATTTACTTTAGAGTTAGGATTACCTCGTTCAACATCATATGCTGTTTGAAGATTTTCACTAATCTCTCTTTGTGTTTTGGGGGTAGGTTTTCTATTAGCCATTAAAATCTTTCTTTAAATTGTGAAATAGCTACTTTATCTGAAGGTATTCTATAAGTATTACATACTATAGAAATGCTTGATCCAAAATTTTCTAATCCTGGGTTTAATGGGTTTTCAGCATTTGGGTAATCTGGATTTTTTCCTACAAAATATTGGTTTGTGATTGTACTTTCAACACCATAATATCTTTCTTGATATAAAATAATATCCCCTACTTCAGGAACAACATTTGCATCCACTAAATCATCTCTAAAAAATGAAAATTTTATACCTTGTGCAAACCCCACCCCACTATCTGCTTGGGAATAATCTTGGTCTTGTCGAGTGATTAGACAATTAAATAAAAATGGACCATCATAATATTTTTCTCCTGAAGCTTCTCCATATATGTTTGTTTTTGTTTCTTCAAGTTTAAATTTATAGAAAGATGCCTGTTGGGTAATAATATTACCCATTAGTTCTCTATTTAATTTTCTTATTAACGAGACATCTCTCGCTTCTCCAAACATTGCCATATTACCCTATATAAATTGTGTATGGTACTTGTTTTAATTCAGTTTGTACAAATTCACTTTCTTGTGCTCTTCTTTCCAATAATGCTCTTCTAGAGGTTTCATCAAAATATCCTCGCAATCTTTCAATTAAATTTGTTTTTTCTGCTGTAGCCGCTGTGATTAAATCACTCTGGTTTAATGTTACTGTTGATTCGGGTATAGGAATATTTCCATATTTACCTCGAACATATCCTAACATTTCTTTAGTAATAGCTAATGTATATTCAAATATCCACTGACGGCCAACTGAATTTATTGAAGAATATGTTGGGTTGGTATAAGGGGTATTAGATACATTACTTACTCTACCAGGAGAAGATTGAACACTTTCACTAATTCTTTCATCTCTTTTAATATACTCAAACCATAAATTTGCACTTCCAGTTGTTGGTATAGGGAATATTCTTACTTTATTATTATGAATTTCAAAACTAAAGTTTGATCTACGAATTTGATCATTTAACTCAATTGCTTGAAGGGTTTGCATATCATAATTTAGAGGCATCATTAAGAAATTAATAGCAGGTGAATATGAACCAAATCCAAAGCTATCAAACAAAGATTGATACCCAAATCCGGTTCCTGCGTATGGGTCATAATATCTTACAATTGCAGGTCGTTCTTGATAAAAAACACGTTTAATTTCTATACTACCTGTTATACCTTCATCTTCAGCCCATTGTTTCAAATCATAATCTTGTTGTGAAGAAGTAATTGCAATAGATCCACTATACCATGGGATATTTCCCCCAGACCCTGCTTCAACTCCGTATTGTTCTGTTAAACGAACAATGGGTTCAAAATTAGGTGTTACTATACTTTCATTTAAATTGCTACTTGTAAGTAAACCTTCTAAAGAAAGTTGGTTATCTCTAATTTTATATGCATAAAGTTCATTTCCATATGTGGTAACTGCTTCTTCAAATGCTGTATAAAATGATATATCTTGTAGTTCAACATTAGTTAAAGGATATCCTAATCTTCTAGCACAAAAGTTTGCTACTTTATCCGCATCAGATTGAAATTCTTGATCATAATCATAAAACCCAAAAGGAGTATCTCCTGGGAAAAATGATGATGAACCGGGCCAGATTGGGATATTTGCCATAATTTATTTTTATTTGTTAATTTAATCTAATTAAAACAAAACTACCACTACGATATAACCCACCTAAGGGTACTCCCCCAGAAGCAGCTGCAGTATCGTCTTCGAAATCTAAAGATTCTGATACTTGGGTTAAAATTGTAAAACCATCTAATGAACCTGTACCAGTTATAGATACATCACTATTAAAGGTTGCACTACCTCCAGTTTCATCTAAACTAAATAATGAAGATGTTATTGTATTATTATCTGAACCTACCCATATTTTTCCAGTAGGTAGATTAGGCACATCATTTGATCTACCTGCTCCATATACGAATCCAGATCCTTCTACGGCATCAACTTTTAGAACTACACCTAAATTTTGAATAAGGTTTGATCCTGTAGGTTTTTGGTTTGTATACCCACCGTTAGGTGCAACATAGATTACATCTCCTACTGCAAATGTTGATGTATCAACATCATAAATGTATCCAATAGATAATGCTGTGCCTTGACTTCCAGAGAGAATATCTTCTTCTACAACAAAAGTAGCAGGCATTAAATTAGAATCGCTTGATTTTGCTATTTTAACTCTAGGTACTGGACCGTCACCTTCAGATACAATATGAACTGGGGTTCCTTTTTGTATAGTTGTAGTTTCATCACTTATTACTTCAGTCTCAATATTTACTATACCTGAAATGTTTTCTGAGGTAATTGGCTCGGCTGTTCTAACTTCAATAAATCCATTAGCTTGACTTCTAATTACTTCACCTACTGGTATAATATCAAATGGGAATGGGGGAGGAGTGTTTCTAAATCCAGCTGAGCCTGTTTGTAGGTATAGTACATCACCGGCATCAAATGCAGTTGTATTTACTCCTCTAACAACTCCAAATTCAGTAACATACCCAATAGAATTATCTTCTATATCGTGAGTTGCAAGCCCTATAATTTTATTTTCTTGAGCATCATATGAACCGCTATAAATGTTTTTAGAAAATGCAGGCCAAATGTAAGGTACATCTCCTTGTGATCCTGATATTCTTACAGGTGTTCCGTTAGATATTAGACCACCAGAATTGTTGTATACTCTTTTATAGAATTCTTGACCAATTTGTAGAGTAATATCTGCCTCTTCATTATAGAAAGCTAGTGCACCATTTTCTTGATCATAAAATAATCTGCCTTCAGTATGAGATGGTGTTACACCAGTATTAAAATCTACATAGTCAGGTCCAGTAATAGAACCCGTAATATCTAAACTACCAGATATTAAAGCAGAACCAGTATAAGGAAAAGCTGCTCCCCCATCGGCACCTGCTGGTCCTGTTAATCCTACAGCTGATACTGTTACTGTAGTACTATTAGGCGATATTACAATTTTATTTTGTGCCATTATGATATAGTAGTTATTTCTTTAGATAATTTTACCTTTCCTTCTATTAATCTAATAACATATTCACAACTACTGCCTGAATACAGTTCTAAATCATATACCCCTTCATTAAAATCTAATGTAGAAGAACTAGCTGCAGATATATAAATTCCAATTGAACCAGATGTAGGGGGATTAATACTATTAGAACCACTAAAATTTAACCCTGTGCCACAAGGGCCTAAGCTGCTTGATAAATTTATATATTCTGTTCCACCTATAGCTGATTTAATAGACATTCTTCCTTCATAGTTAGTTAAGTCTATTGGTGTACCACTAGCATCTTTATATTCTATTTGGAAATCTAGGGTAGCTCCTTGTTCTATTACAAAATTATATTTTCCAGCAGCCATTTATGTGATTTTATAATAAATATTAAAAAATATTATTAATCTCTAAAAGTTTGATATGTTTTTAAAATAGGGCTAACTATTTCGTGTCTATGATTTTGTTGCAATGAGCATATTATAAATCCTTTCACATGCTCTTCAAGTCTAGATAAAAACGAAAAACCTGTATCTCTTTTATTTTTAAGATCAATTTGTGCTAAATCTCCACATATTACCATCTTAGACCCTTTACCTAACCTTCCTAAAATGGTTTCCATTTGAGTATGGGTTACATTTTGGGCTTCATCTACTATTACAAATGAATTTACAAATGTACGTCCCCTCAGAAATGCAAAGGGTACTATTTCAATTCTACCTAATTCTAGTTCTTTGTCTATTTTTTCTTTATTATATAAGGCGTATAAATTATGGTAAATTGGTGCTAACCAGGGATCCATCTTCTCTCTTATATCTCCTGGTAGAAATCCTATTTCCTCTTTAGAAACAGTAGGTCTTGTAATTATTATTTTTTCTATTTCTTTTCTGAATAGTAAATCTAATGAGATTTGGGTAGCTAATAATGTCTTTCCTGAACCAGCAGCTCCTTTTAAAACTGTAATTGGATTATGTATTATTAATTCTTTTGCCTTTTTTTGTTCTTCATTTAATTGTAAATTAAATTTTATTGGTCTTTTAGGTTTTCTTTTTTCGGTGAAAACCTCGTCTGTAAAAGGTTTTGATGCCATAAGTGTAAAAACATATTTATTTATTATAAATATAAAAATAAAAAAGCTCAATCCAAAAGATCGGGTTTAATTCATAAATAAAGATTAAATATAAAAAAAAAAAAAGACCGCAAAATGCGGTCTTAATATAAATTCTATATGAATTCTAGTTTAACTTTGGATTAAAGAGTATTCAATCCAGCAATTTGGATTAAACCATAAAATTCGGGTCTAACCATTTTCTTAGCATAACGAGTCAAGAGACCTTTACGTGGAGTAAATGTATCAGGATCGTATACAAGAGGAGTCATGATCAATGGAATATAAGGAGCGAATACAGCACCACTTTCTAGGAATTGAGTTCCTCTGAAGCCCAACAAAATTTGGTTTTCAGTCATGTAAGGGTTTTTGTAAACTTTGATCTTACCACCACCTAGAGCACCAACTTTCTGTACTCCAAATGCGTAGGTAGCCTTATCAACTTGTCCATCTGCATCAGCAGCGAATCCAGGGATAGACTCAATGATAGTAGCTACTGAAGGGCTCAATACCATAAAGTTAGCACCACCTCTAAGGGTTCTCTGGTGAATAGTATTAGACAATTTGTTGATCTTAGTTCCAAGAGTTTGGAACCATTGTCCTTGTGAATTGTAGAATCCAAGATTTTCAGAGAATGCAGTTGCGCCTGAATTGATTCCTTCATTATTAACAGCTGACCAGTACTCAGTTCCAGCAGCAGCATTTTGGATTAACATATCAAGAATCTCAAGATCAATTTCTAGAGAAATATACTCGCTAAGGATAGAAGTTAATTCAGCTTCAGCATCTAGAGCATGGTAAGCATTAAGATCTTGAGCGAACTCAGGAGTCCATACAGCTTTTAGCTTTCTTGTTTTAGCTACGATAGCAGATGATTCCATTTGGACATTGATTTCAGGAATAGTAATAGTTCCATTATCTCCATTTAGTCCAGTGTTACCATCTTCGAAATCACCTCTATTTGTATCAGTTGGAGCAAGTTGGTAATTAACTGTTACATTATCACCTTCTGCACCAATTTCAGTTTCAGAGAAGAATACAACATCTGTTCCTACAATTTTAGTAAATTCTGATAATTGAATATTAGTAGCTGAACCAGAATCAAGTGAAAATCCTCTAATACCATCAGCATCATAGCTAGCTAGAGCTGAAAGAGCAACTTCAAATTTATAAACAGTACCAGCAACTACAGAAGCTGAATAATCTGAATTGAAGTTAACATCTGCCCAAGTAACAGCAGCAGATCCAGAAGAAGCAGCAGCTACAGAAGCAGTATCATTAACAGAGTAAGCAAATCTACCAGCACCATAAGCACCACCAGTAGCAGCATTACCAAATGGATCACCACTTCTATCACCATATACAGAATCTCCTACAGTTCTTCCACTGTTAGCAGTTCCATACTGGAAGTCTAGATAAAATACTAGACCAGAAGGAAGGTTCATTGGTTGTACAGAAACGAAATCTTGAGCAGCAATTTGACCAAATACTTTTCTTACCAATGGAAGAGCTACACCAGCCCACTGCTCACCTACACCAGCAGTAAATCCAGCAGTAGAATTAGTACCTCCGCCAGTTTGTGAAGATTCAACAACAAGTTGTTTAGCTTGATTTTCAAGAATCATACCCATGTTGCTCTTAGTAGCTCCACTAAGGCCTTCCAATAGACCTGTATTTTCCCATTTAGCAGCTAGTCTAGCTGCATCGCTTTGCACAGAGGCATATGGGTTTGCGCTTTCTAAAAGTTGATTAATTTGTGACATTGTCTTTGTTTTTTTTAAATTTTAATATAATTTTTTAAGACCAGCTAGTTGTTGCATTCTCAAGAAAGCTGAGTTTTCAACAATTGGTTGTGTCTTAGATTCAGCAACAACACCTGTTGCTTTTGAAGCAAAGTTTTTAATTTCTGAAATTGGAGATTTCTTAACTGTTGGAGTTTCGATACCTTCATTTAATGTTTCAAAAATTACTTTAGCTTCTTTGACAGTTGTGGCTTTATCAAAAGCCTTAAGAACTTTTACTTTTCTGTCTTCAGTAAGGTTCTTCGCTTTGAAAATCTTATTAGTATAAAGAAGTTTAGCATTTAGAAGATTTACTTCTTGAAGTTCTGTTTTAAGTACTTCAATTGCTTGTAAAGCTTCTTCAAGTTCTTCATCTTTAGAATACCCTTCTTCCCTTTTTTTCTTCTTAGGTTTTCCTTGGTTATCTAAGTTTGAAGTTTGATAATCAGAATATTCTTCTTCTATTTCTTCTTCCATGATATCTTCAGCATCTTCATCTTCTACTTCGATTTCTTCTTCTCCTTCGGAGTCAAATTCTTCTCCAGCTTCTAATTCACCTGCTGATACCATATCACTAATAACATCTTCGATAAATCCTTTCAAATCATCTTCAGACATATCTTCTAGGTTGATTTCTTCATCTTCCATTTCATCTTCTTCACCTTCTACTTCTTCATCTTCTACTTCTTCATCTTCTTCAGAAATTTCTTCTTCATTGATTTCAGTTTCGTCGATTTCTTCAGCTTCAGTAATTTCAGATTCTTCAATATCCTCTGATTCGTCTAGATCAAGTTCTGCTAGCATCTCTTCTAGATCAAGTTCTTCCTCGTCAAGTTCATCTTCTTCATTTATAGCATAATCAGAAGTTGATTGACCTACTTTTTTAGGATCCCTTTCTCCAGTAGCACCACGAGTTGGATTATTTTTTTCGTTCCAGCTAACAGCATCCATTTCATCAAGCTCTTCTTCTTCAATTTCAACATCCTCAACTTTTTCCATTTCTTCTAGCTTTGCAGCTAACATAGATTTTAAATGAGGAGTGAATGATTCGTTAAGAGCTGCTTTTGCATTTTCTATAGCTGCTTGTTTCACAGCTTTAGCTTCAGCAATTGCTTCTTTAAGCACATCTCTGCTTGTCATAATCGCAAAATTTTAAATTGTTTGTGAAGTACGTTTATTAAAAACGTAATAGAATAAATAATTAATTGAACACCATATAAGAAGATGGTGTATTTGTGGTAATACGTATACTAAAAGATATTAAAAGTAGAAAAGCCCTCAAAAGAGGGCTTCGGTCAATGAATATTATTCAAAGGGGGTTATATAATAGGGCATGCTCCTTTAGAGCATAAAATCTCGTGTATGATTTTATTTACTGATTTATATGAGGGTGATGTTTGAATTTTCATCCCCTCATTAAGAGACTCATTAATGGGGTACATATATGAACCAGGGTTTGAGGGGGTACTTACAAAATCAAAACATAGTAATTCAAAATCGTCTTGTACCTCCATTACATTACCATTTTGTTCTAATGAACCCATACCACGAGAAGATACACCACAAGTAATGCCATTATCAATTAGAGCCTTAAGGATATTACCAGATGGGGTAGGAAGGATTTCTATTTTACCCATTACTTGATCATTATCCCACCAAAAATCTGTAATTAAATGGGATACATTTTTTAAATTTATAACCTGGGATTCAGGGTGGTCTAATTCACCGGTTGCTCTTCTTTGGTCTATTACTTCTTTATATTTAGCTAACTCACGTTCCCAAAGTTTTCTTTTATAGTAACGCCCATTGCCATTTTTTACTTCAGCTGTAGCTAATATACCTTCAACCACAGGATTTCCTGTTGTTGAATTCATACCTTCTCTTAACATAGTAGGAGAAGATTTAAAAGTATTTGTTTCTATGAGAAGCTGTTTCATTTTTTTTCTACTGAAAATTTGTTTTCGGTAATGTATTTGTAAATGTTAAATGCCATGATTATTTAAATTTAGTTTCCTCATTATGAGTAAATACTAATGTATGTAAACTTGGGTAGTCTCTGCCACCACCACGCATTTTACTCATGTGCAGTATTACTTTTCCGTTTTTGAATTCTACTTTGTCAATTCCGCATCCTTCCAATTCTTTAAGATTCTTTGAATTCAATGTTTCTTCTATTGATTCTATTTGTGATGCAAAATCATCTGCTTCGGTAGATTCTTTCAGAATTGAACCAAGTTTCATTGATTCATTTTGTTGGCGTTTCTTTTCACGTTCCTTTTGCTTTTTATCCGCATCTTGTGCTATTTTGATAGCTTCTTTTTCGGATTTGATACCACTTTCTATTTCAAAATCATGCAATCTACTTTTTGTATCAACCCTAAACCCATCCAAATCACGACTAACGGTATATTTACCGAATTGTTTAGGTTTATATTCCTTTTCTTTCGGTAATGGTTTGCTTTTCAGTGAAATATCATGTTTCTTTTCTAATTTCTTTATATCAGAATCAGATAAACCACTTGCCATTTTGCGAATCCTATCATGATGTGCTTTTCCCTGGTCATATTGTTTTTTCGGAGCATAATTATATGCTTTATTTAATTTAGATAGTTCCCTATCTACATCCGAATAAAGTGATTCGATTAATATGGTCTCTAGTTTAATCATTTTTGTTTTTAATATTTGTAATCAATTTATCATCTTGAGGGTCAATAGTTGATTCTATTTGTGATGCAAAATCATCTGCTTCGGTAGATTCTTTCAGAATTGAACCGAGTTTAATTAATTCATTTTTCAATCTCTTATTCTTATCCATTTTAGGTACCATTAGTTTTTAGTACTTTCAACTTCATTTCTCCCAATTTACGAATAAGGCATCCAGTTCATTGGATCAAGATTCTCTAATCTTTCAAATTCATCTCTTACCCATTCCTTTTCGTTTTCTCCCAGTTGATCAAAATCCAGTCCAAATTCTGACTGTGCTATTTGATTTAAATCTTCTGTGGTTGTTCCTGTTAAATCCTCATTTACTGGAAGTGATTCATCTACGATTTCTTCTGCTCTATAAGCTTTTCCACACATTTTTTCATACATTTTCTCTATCTTAGCTTTTCTTCTTTCTAAGATTTTGACTTCTTTTTGCATGGCTTTCATTTTCTTCTTATCTACTAATTCAGATAAGTTTTCATCCTCAGATACCATATTAATACGAGACATTTTACTTTCAATTACCTCGTCCATTTTATCTAATTTAGCTTCTAAAGCTACAATTTGGGCTTGTTTATCGATTTCAGCTAAATCAGTATCAATTGATTCTTTTTTAGCTTTTTTAGCTTTAGGTGCTTCTTTCTTTTCTTCTTTTTCTTCTTTTACAACTTCCGTTGTTCCACCCGTTAAAGATTCTTTAACTACTTTTTTAAATTTATCAGAATACCCACTAGAAGCATGTTTACCAGATACTTCTTCTAATTCAGTTTCTTGATACCCAATACCTTCAACTCCAAAAGCAGCACTTTTCATATAATACTGTCCATCTTTAGCTAAATTTTTAGATACGATTTCTCTAATTTCATCTAAAGTTTTATCTGGGTTTTGTTTAGCTTCAAAATAAATACCATTAAGTACTTCCTGACCAATTTGGTTATCTAAATTTTTAACATCCTTATAATCAAAATTATTTTCAAATCCTTCATGAATCTTACCATCAACTTTAGCTTCTTCAGCCAAAAATTCAGCAAATTTATTTTCCCATGATGTTCTATTAACTATACTAAGTGAGTTTATAGGTTGTAAATCGATATAATTTTCTGTAATTACTTGTCGATTTTTTAAAATTTGGGTTGTTTCATTAAATCCAGCAGCATTTGTAATCATATTAGGAAATATCCTTT
>Ga0070746_10002185_pt1 | contig 11599 bp, 16 predicted proteins | sample VirMetDEL_Mar_21_FD_77016 | JGI IMG/M metagenome (GOLD analysis project Ga0070746, IMG submission 77016) | Aqueous microbial communities from the Delaware River and Bay under freshwater to marine salinity gradient to study organic matter... | ecosystem: Environmental > Aquatic > Marine >... | reverse complement strand
TGTAAACTACACAGGTGCAGCCGCAGCAAGCACTACATTACCTGCAGCAACAGCAGGAACAGTATGTGTTTATATGCAAGCAGTTGACACAACTGGTGGAACTAACACTCTAACTTTTGATGCAGCTGGAACTGACGTTTGGGCTACTGGTTCAGTAATTGAATCAAGATCAGGCGGAGAGGCAGATGTTGATATTTCTACAGCAGGTGAAACTCAATTAGTTTTTACTGCCGCTAACGCAGCTACAAACCTTTTAACAACTGGAAGCATGATTGCTTTTATTTGTTATGAAACAGGTACATGGCATATTGCAACTAAACTGGGTGGCGCAGCAGACGCTACTACAGGTGCATTTGCATTTGCAGCGTAATAAATAATTAATGTGGGGCTTCGGCCCCACATCTTAATTTTAAGGAGAAAAATATGGCAACAGACGTAAAAGCAAGGTTTGCAACTGGAGGAACAGCAACTGGTGCTGCAGTTATAGCAGCAGAGCAAGATCCAGCAGATGGAGCAAATTTAACTCTAGAAGCAGCGGCTGCAACTTTTGCTCAAGCTGATGATGGTTCGTGTACTGTTCAAAAAATTACCTTAACATCTGGTTCAGGTGATGATAATTCAGACGTAACATACACAGTGACTGGAACTGATCACAATGGAGATAGTATAACTGAAGATATCACAGGACCTACTGGTGGAGCTACAGTGACTTCAACTAAATTCTATAACACGGTTACACAAATAACTGGAAATGGAGCGGCTACTACAGATATTTCTGCAGGAGTAACTTCAGTTGGTATGCATGCTGTTTTATTTGCAGGCAGAACTAGAATAAAAGGAATGCATGGAGTTATATCATCTGCAGATAATTTTTTATTTAAAACTACTTCAGCTACAGGATCGACTATAATGACTATACCTGCAGACGCAGGGGATTTAGATCCTTATATTCCTGATGATGGAGTTTTATTTACTGAAGGTGCTTACCTTCCAATGGACCAAGGTGACATAACAGGGTTGACAGTATACCTAGACGCATAGGAGGTTAAATGGCAAATACTACCTCTGAGACAACTACTTTCGATAAAACGTTTTCTATTGATGAAATAATAGAAGATGCTTTCGAACGTATTGGATTAAATTCTGCAGCAGGTTATCAATTAAAATCTGCAAGAAGATCTCTTAATATTCTTTTCCAAGAATGGGGTAATAGAGGACTTCACTATTGGGAAGTAGGAGAACTAGATTTAGATTTAGTAGAAGGACAAGCTGAATATAAATTTTTTAGATCAGCAGCTGATGGTACGAATGCTACTAGTATACCAGCAAATGTTCATGGAATATCCGATGTCCTTGAAGCACAATTAAGAAATAATAGAACAGCAACAACTCAATCAGATTCGCCAATGACAAAAGTAGATAGATCTACTTATGCAGGTTTTTCTAATAAATTATCAAAAGGGACACCTAATCAATATTGGGTACAAAGATTTATAGATCATGTAAGTGTCAGTATCTATCCAACACCAGATGCAACTAACGCTTCTAAAGATATGCATTTTTATTTTATAAAAAGAATTCAAGATGTAGGTGATTATACTAATGCAACTGATGTTCCATTTAGATTTGTACCATGCATGATATCAGGATTAGCATATTATTTATCACAAAAATATGCACCACAACTTATACAAGCTACAAAATTAGCTTATGAAGATGAACTAGCAAGAGCATTAGCGGAGGATGGTTCTGCTTCTAGCACATATATTACACCAAAAGCATACTACCCAGGAGCATAATGTCTAGATACGCAACAGGTAAATACGCAAAAGCAATATCAGATAGATCAGGTATGGAGTTTCCATATAGAGAAATGGTTAGAGAATGGAATGGTGCATTTGTTCACTTTACAGAATTTGAACCAAAGCAACCACAATTAGAACCAAAACCAAATGGTGCTGATGGTGTTGCACTATTAAATACAAGAACAGATAGAAACGAACCACCAACAGCAATTCTTTTACCAAAAGATCCTTTTACGGTAACAAATGGAAGTGCAACTTTAACTGTAAGTTTACTTAATCATACTTTAGAAGTTGGAGATTTTGTTTTATTTTATAACCCAGCTAGTAATGATCCTACTCAAAGTTTTAATTTAGGAAGTAATCTATTTCCAATATTTGCAATTGCGGATGCAATAACAGATTCAGCAACAACTGCTACGTTTGATTCTAATACAAATTTTCCTGGAACAGGTTTTTATTTTATACAAAGTGCAACTGCACCAAGTTCAACAAATCCTGACTATGTTCCTGTAATTCAAAGAGAAGTTATACAATACACAGGCAAGTCTGGAGCACAAACTATAACAGGTTTAACAAGAGGCACCAATGCACCTTTTAGAGGTCAAACACCAGAAAGCACAACAGCAACTGCGCATGCTATCGCTAATGTTTTTCCAGGTTTAGAAATACAATCTGTAACTACAAGAACAGAAAATACAGGTGCTATGCCAGCTACAAAAACAGTTAATACAGGCTTTACTGTTACCTTGCCTTATAACGCAGTTGGTAATATAACAGGTGGTGGAGAAAACATTTATGTTAGTCCAATGATAAGAGGTATATTATGATAAGTTATATTTGGAATAAAATTAAAAATATATTTAAACCTAAAAAACAAGAACCTGTTGTTTTAAAACAAGAAGTAAAACCAGAGCATTGTACAAAACACAATAGGTTTAGAAAAAGTTGTCCAACATGTAAAGAGGTTGTAGCGTAATGGCAGGTATAAGTTACGACACATTAGTTACACAAATTAGAAACTACACAGAAACAGATTCTAATGTTTTAACAACTGATATATTAGAGAACATAATCTTAAACGCACAATATAGAATCATGAGAGATGTTCCTATTGATGCAGATAGAAAACAACAAGATGGTAATTTAATAACTGGTCAATCAACAATTAATGCTCCAGCAGGATCATTATTTATTAGAGGTATACAAGTCTATGATTCAACCTCTGATGTAACAGGAAATAATGTTTGGCTAGAGAAAAAAGATATTACATACTTACAACAATACGTACCCTCAACAGAAACTGCAAAAAGAGGGCAACCTAAATACTATGCAATGTTTGGTGGTGCTACAGGAGATAGTGACACTACATCTGGAAGAATGATGTTTGCTCCAGTTCCAGATACAACCTATAAATTTAGAGTGCATTTTAACAAAATGCCAGCTACTTTGGAGTCTAGTAATCAGACTAATTATATTAGTACGAATTTCCCTAATGGACTATTGTATTGTTGTCTATCAGAGACATATGGGTTTTTAAAAGGCCCAATTGATATGTTGACACTTTATGAAAATAAGTATAAACAAGAGGTACAAAAGTTTGCTAATGAGCAAGTTGGTAGAAGACGAAGAGACGACTACACAGATGGCGCTGTTCGTATTCCAGTTAACTCGGCAAACCCATAGGAGATAAAATATTATGGCAATATCATCAGCGGTATGCACAAGTTTTAAAGTAGAACTTTTAAAAGGAGTTCACAACTTTTCTGCTTCAGGCGGCAACACTTTTAAAATAGCTTTATACACTAGTTCTGCATCATTAGGTGCAGGTACAACAGCTTATTCAACTTCAAACGAAATTTCTAATACATCAGGATCTGCTTACACAGCAGGTGGTGCAACACTTACAAGTGTTGATCCAGCTGCATCAGGCACAACAGCTGTTTGTGATTTTAATGATGTAAGTTACACAAGTGCATCTTTCACAGCAAACGGTGCATTAATTTATAATGATTCTGCTTCTGGTGATCCAGCATGTGCAGTGATTGCATTTGGTGGAGATAAAACCGTATCTAGCGGAACTTTTACAATTCAATTCCCTGCAGCAGACGCATCGAACGCAATCATACGATTAGCATAAGGAGGTCTTCCTTATGGCCAATACTTGGAACCAATCAGGCACAACCTGGAGTACCGGTCGTTGGGGCACAACTGAAGCTATTGTAACTGGTTGGGGTGCAGACACATGGAACGATGGTGGTTCTTGGGGTCAAGCTAATGACGAAGTAGTAATCTTATCAGGTCAATCTATAACTTCATCTTTAGGTACACCTATTGCATCTTCTGAACAAGGTTGGGGTAGATCTGAATGGGGTCAAGAGCCTTGGGGAGAAAGTAATAGTCCTGTTGTATCTGTAACTGGAGTATCAGCAACAGCATCAGTAGGTTCTTTATCAGCGTTTAATGAACAAGGTTGGGGTAGAGATACTTGGAACTTTGAAAGTTGGGGTTTCTCTGGTTTAACTGTAGAATTAGATGGTCAAGAAATTACATCTAACTTAGGTGCAAATGGTTGGAGTAATGGAACTTACGGTGAAAATGGTTGGGGTATGTTTACACTTAACCCTGCTGATGTTATGGGAGTAACCGGAGTTTCTGCAACATTCTCAATTGGTTCACCAACAGTTATATTATCACCAACAGTTTCATTAACCGGAGTTTCTGCAACTGCTTCTGTTGGAGAATTAGATCCAGCTCAATTAACATTAGGAATATCAGGAGTTGCTACAACTTCTGCAGTAGGTTCTGTAACACTTGACTTAACTTCTGTAGCATCATTAACAGGAGTTTCTTCAACAGCTGAAGTTGGTGATCTAATAGCAGGTATTGTAGAATTTGTACCTGTAACAGGCGTTGCAACAACCTCAGCCGTAGGATCAATAGATCTTGACCAAATGCTTGTAGGATTAGCTGGAGTGTCTTCTACGTCGTCCGTAGGGGCAATAACACCTGCAGATGTAATGGGCTTAACAGGTGTTGAAACAATTAGTTCTGTAGCTGCTTTTGGAACTGCTACAGGTTTTGGAATTCAATCGTATCAAGATGTTGACACGGGATCAAATACAACGTATAGTGACGCTGCATAGGAGATAAAAATTATGGCATCAACATACACACCTTTAGGGGTAGAACTTCAAGCAACTGGTGAAAATGCCGGTACATGGGGAACAAAAACAAATACTAATTTACAAATCATCGAACAAATTTCTGGTGGTTTTACACAACAATCAATTGCTGGTGGTTCACAAACAACAGCTTTATCTGTTTCTGACGGATCAACTGGTGCAGTTTTATCTCATAGAATGATTGAGTTTACAGGTTCAATATCTGGAAACCAAATCGTAACTATTCCAATTGATGTTCAAACTTTTTATATTTTAAGAAATTCAACTTCAGGATCACACACAGTACAATTTAAATATGCTTCTGGTTCAGGAGATTCTTTTACTTTTGCAGCAGATGACAAAGGTGATCAATTAGTTTTCGCAACAGCTAATGATGGAACTAATCCAGATATCGCAACTTTAAGTTTTGGAGATGGTGATGTAACACTTACTGGAACACAAACTTTAACAAACAAAACTTTAACAGCTCCTAAAATTGCAGATGCAGGTTTTATTGCAGACGCAAATGGGAATGAACAAATTATATTTCAAACAACAACTTCAGCAGTAAATGAATTAGAAGTAACTAATGCTGCAACAGGTAATCCACCAATCTTAGGTGCAAGTGGAGAAACTAACGTTGATGTTCATATCAAACCAAAAGGCACTGGAGAAACTAGAATTGGAACAGGAGCAGCTGCAGCAACTTTAACAACTGATGGCACGCATGATCTTGTTTTAGATACAAACTCAGGAACTAACTCAGGTTCAATTACAATTACTGATGGAGCAGATGGTAATATTAATATTGCACCAAACGGAAATGGTGTTGTTCAAGCAGGTGGTTCAGCGGTAAAAGTTGCAGGAAAAGAAACTATGTGGGTACCAGCAATTTCAATGTATCCTAACACTACAAATGGTGCAGAAGCTGCACAAGTAGAATTATCAAATGGACCTGAAATAAAAGTTTTAGATTTTGATAAAGACTCAGACGAGTTTGCACAGTTTGCTGTTGCATTTCCTAAATCATGGAATGAAGGCACAGTAACTTTTCAAGCATTTTTTACAGCCACTTCAACAAATACTGGAACAACTTCGTGGGCTTTGCAAGGTGTTGCATTAGCAGATAATGGAGATTTAAATACTGCTTTTGGTACTGCAGTTGCACCTACAGCAAAAGCACATAGTGGTACATCAAACGATTTAGACGTAACAGCAGAAAGTGGAGCAGTAACAATAGCGGGCTCACCTAGTACAGATGAGTACGTATTTTTTCAAATATCAAGAGACGTTTCAGCAGATGATCTAAATGCTGATGCAAGATTATTAGGAATTAAATTATTCTTTACTACTGACGCTGCTAACGACGCATAAGGAGCTTTAGAATGAAAGATGTAAAAACCCTTTTTTCAACACCGGGCTCATTTGGAGCAGGTTCAGGTAAAAGTTGTAGAAGCACGCCTTCTCATAAAGGCAAATCATTCGGTTATCAAATTTTAGGTTTTGGATCAGGATCTTCAGGACCTGCTTATGTTGAGGCAACCGGAGGTAATTCTACATTTACCGTAGGTGATTATAAAATTCATGTATTTACAGGAGACGGAAACCTTTGTGTAACATCACAAGGTAGTTCAGCTGGTAATGAAAAAGTTGATTATTTAGTAGTTGCTGGTGGCGGAGCCGGAGGCCCTGCAACGGGAGGCGGCGGAGGCGGCGGAGGTTATAGAGAATCTCAAGACCCAGCTACAACTCCACTTTGGACAGGATCTCCTCTTGCAACTTGTGCATCTTTAACTGGTATCGGTGTAGGTTCACTTCCAGTAACAGTTGGAGCTGGAGGAACAGGTTTTACTCCATCCCCATCAGATTCAACAAGAGGCGCAAATTCAGTTTTTAGTTCAATTACATCTACTGGCGGAGGAGCTGGTGGATCACCACATAGTGGCTCTCCAGCACCTGGAGGAGGAGCAAATGTACCTGGTGGTTCTGGCGGTGGATCTGGTTATGGAGCTTCTGGATTCGGTTTAGGAAACACACCTCCTACTGATCCACCACAAGGAACAAATGGTGGTGTTGGAGGCCCTCACGCAGGAGGCGGAGGCGGTGGAGCCGGAGGAGTAGGCGGATCACCACAAACAACTGGTGGACCTGGAACTTCATCAACAATCGCACCATCTTCTTTTGGTGTTCCTGCATGTTCAACTTTCTTCTATTCAGGAGGAGGTGGAGGAGGAACTGACCAACCCGCAACACCTGGAGGACCTGGAGGAAAAGGTGGCGGAGGCCGAGGCGGAGATAGACACCCAGGAGGACCTGGACCAAAACAAGGGGTAGCAGGAACTGCTAACTCTGGAGGAGCTGGAGGAGGAGTAGGATTACCCGCTCCAGGAGCATCAGGAAATGCTGGTGGTAGTGGAATAGTAGTAATAAGGTATAAATTTCAAAATTAATTATGGCACACTTTGCAAAAATAACAGAAGATAATAGAGTTTTAACGGTAAACGTTGTTGCCGATGAACATTGTACAAATATAGATGGTGTTGAAACTGAAGCTGAAGGTCAATACTGGTTAGAAAAATGTCATGGTTGGCCACAACATCTTTGGAAAAAAACTTCTTACAACACAGTAATTAATACACATAAATTAGGTGGAACACCTTACAGAGGAAACTATGCTGGCATAGGTTATACTTGGGATGAGGCAAATCAAATTTTTTGGCCACCACAACCTTTTCCATCATGGACAAAAGATTTAACTAATGCTAAATGGATATCACCATTAGGAGAACAACCTGCATTAACTGCAGAACAAGAAGCTTCTACTGAGAATAGTTGGGAGTATGTTTGGGATGAAGATGCTTATCAAGCAGATAACTCAACCGGTTGGGTATTGACAGATAGAAACGCATAATATATAAGTTTTCAAAACATATATAGATATGCAAAAGAAAGTATTAAGTGAACAAGGAATATATTTTGGCGAAGTTAAAATGCCTAAAGGTTTTGACATTAATCGATTTGATTTAATTTTGTCTGGTTTTTCTTCTTTATTAAAAAATGAAAAGATTAAATTTTCAAAAAATTTTGATCAATTAAATAAATACATCATAGAACATATTAGACTTAATTATGATATAAATTTAGTTAACCAAGATACTTGGTTTGACATGTTTTCATCTAATGAAAAAACTGACCCTTTATTAAATGTAAATCCTGTAGATTTAAGAAATTCTCCTGATTATACTTTGTTGTATGGATTAGGCACATCTAATTGTCATGTTAGAGTGTATTTCGATGATAATAGAAGAAAAGGTAGAAGTCATGATATGGAACTTGAAAACAATCATTTTATTTTATTTCCCTCAAACAATATATATATCATTAACAATAAACAAGAAGACACATTAAATTTTGTTCAAACTATAACTTACGAATACGTATAATGAATTTAAGTGATTACTATTGGTATTTTGAATCAGCTATTCCCCCAAGATTATGTGACGATATAATTAAACATGGATTATCTAAAAAAGAAGAAATGGCTAGAACAGGTGGGTTTAGTAATAAAAATAATTTGAATAAAGATGAAATGGCAATGCTTAAAAGAAGAAGACACTCTGATGTAACATGGTTAGATGATATTTGGATATATAAAGAAATTCAACCTTATGTAAATATAGCAAATCAAAACGCAGGTTGGAACTTTGAATGGGACTGGTCTGAACCATGTCAATTTACTAAATATAAACTTAATCAGTATTACGATTGGCATTGTGATAGTTTTCACAAACCTTATGATAAACCAAATACTTCAGATCATGGTAAAATAAGAAAGTTATCTATGACTCTTCAATTAACAGATGGATCTGAATATGAAGGTGGTGAATTAGAATTTGATTTTAGAAATTATGATCCGCCTTTAAGAGATGAATCTAAACATTTAAGACAAGCAAAAGAAATACTTGCAAAAGGATCTATTATTGTATTTCCATCTTTTGTATGGCACAGAGTTAAACCAGTAAGGAAAGGAACACGATATTCATTAGTCATGTGGTGTCTTGGATATCCATTTAAATAATATGCAAATACAAGAAATATTTAAAACTCCAATATGGGTTGAAGAAAAACCAGAGTTTATAAAAAGTTTAAACAAAGCATCAGATAAATATATTAACGCTGCTAAAAAAAGAGAAAAAGAATTTATAAAAAAGAATGGAGATTTTGGTAGATCTTATCATTCAACTCCTCTTTTAGATGATAATGATTTTATTGATTTAAGAAATTATGTAGGTCAAAAATCTTGGGATTTTTTAGATTGGTGTGGTTTTGATATGCAAAGATATACTACTATTTTTTCTGAGATGTGGGTTCAGGAGTTTGCTAAAAAAGGTGGTGGTCATCATTCAGCACATATACATTGGAATCAACACGTATCTGGTTTTTATTTTTTAAAATGTAATGAAAATACATCATACCCAATATTTCACGAACCAAGAACAGCAGCACGTGCTACTAAATTAATTATGAAACCTAATGATGGTTTAGCACACGGAAATGAATTAGTACATTTTAAACCTACCCCAGGAACTCTGATGGTATTTCCTGGATACCTTGAACACGAGTTTGCAGTAGATTTTGGTAAATCACCTTTTAGATTTATACACTGGAATATACAAGCTGTGCCAAAAGGAACGATAACAAATGTTTAGAATAGAAGACAATTATATAGATGCTGAAAAAAGTTTAGATTTAAAACTAATGATGGAGTCTAATAACTTTCCGTGGTTTTTTTTACAAGGCAAAGTAACAAAAACGGATAAATTATTTGATTATCAATTTGTTCACATATTCTATACGAATCATAGTATTAATTCTGATTACTATGATCGTTTAAGTCCTTTAATTGATAAAATAAAACCATTATCTTTAATTAGAATAAAAGCTAATTTAAATCCTATATCTAATAAATTAATTAAATTTAATGAACATCAAGATCAATTTTTTAAATGTAAAACAGCTATATATTATTTGAATGACAACAATGGTTATACAATGATAGGCGATAAAAAAGTAGAAAGTAAAAGTAATAGAATGGTTTTCTTTGATGCCGACCAACCTCACTATGGCACTAACTCTACTGATTGTAATAATAGAATGGTGATAAATTTTAATTATGTTTAAAGTGGTAGATAATTTTTTTAAAAAAGATCAGTATAATAAAATGAAAAATTTAATCATTCACCCAGATTTTAGTTGGTATTTACTACACGGAGTCACTGATGAAAAAAATGATGACTTCTTTATGCTTCATACTTTTTTTAAAGAGGACTGCGGTATTAATAGTGATTGGTATCCAGACATAATAGAGCCTTTTGTAAAAAAATTAAAAATTAAAAAACTATTGAGATCAAGAGTAAACCTTTATCCAAAAACAGATAAACAACTTGTGCATGGTTTTCACACAGATAGAAAAGATAAACACATGGTTATTTTATTTTACTTTAATGATAACAATGGGTATACTTTATTTAAAAATAGAAAGGTTAAATCAAAAGATAATAGAGCTGTAATATTTGATGGTTCGTTAGAACATTCTAGCACTACTTGCACAGATCAAAATTATAGAATTACTTTAAATATAAATTATGAGTTTTAAAAAAAATAAATATACAGTTATTAAAAAAGCTATCTCAAAAGATTTAGCAGAATATTTAGCTAATTATTTTGCTATGAAAAAACAAGTTTATGATACTTGTAGAGAAACAAGGTATGTATCTCCTTTTGAAACTATGTATGGTTTTTATGAAAAAAAAGATGAACAAATACCAAATACTTATAGTCACTACTCCGATATTGCTATGGAAACTTTAATGCTAAAATGTCAGCCAGGTATGGAAAAAGCTACAGGATTAAAATTATATCCAGCTTATACGTATGCAAGAATATATAAAAAAGGTGATGAATTAAAAAGACATAAAGATAGATTTAGTTGTGAGATATCAACTACTATGAATCTTGGCGGTGATGATTGGCCTATATATTTAGAGCCATCAGGAGAAACTGGTAAAAAGGGTGTTAAAGTAGATTTAAAACCAGGAGATATGTTAGTATATAGAGGGTGTGATTTAGAACATTGGAGAAAACCTTTTCAAGGTAAAGTTTGTTATCAAGTATTTTTACATTATAATAATGTTAAAACACCGGGAGCTAAAGATAATATGTATGACAAACGTCCACATTTAGGTTTACCGCAGTGGTTCAAAAAATAAAAAAAATAGAAAGTTTTTATCTTGTAACAAAGATAAAAGAACATAAGCAAATTAAAAGTAAACTGCTTGAGCTAATTGATCAAATACCACAAAATAGATATGAGAATATTACTCACACTGATTGGAATTTGCCAAAGAATTACGAAAGACTTTATCTAGATTACTTCTATAAGATAATTAGACCTTACATGGAGGAAATGAGTAAGTTTTTAAATGAAGAAACTTTTGATATTGAAAATGGATGGTTTCAACAATACTATAAAAATGACTTTCATCAATGGCACAGACATGAAAAAACTAATTTTGCAAATGTATATTATCTAGAGCTGCCAGATAAAAATATGACTACAAAAATTAAACCTAT
>Ga0070746_10002184_pt1 | contig 11600 bp, 21 predicted proteins | sample VirMetDEL_Mar_21_FD_77016 | JGI IMG/M metagenome (GOLD analysis project Ga0070746, IMG submission 77016) | Aqueous microbial communities from the Delaware River and Bay under freshwater to marine salinity gradient to study organic matter... | ecosystem: Environmental > Aquatic > Marine >... | reverse complement strand
TCATCTCGTACATTCTCTTTGCGCCTTCGCGACGGTCTCCTCCGCCTGCACCCCTGACTGCTTTAGCCGTCATGACAAATTCTCCGTCGCTTAGCATTGCGGGGATATCGTCACTTGTTTCGGTCCCTGGACCGAGAGACATGCCCCCTTGTCGTAAATCTGTTACTCCTCCACCTTTAGCTTTTCCCTGTGGGAATAAAACGTCACTCATTGGAAATATTTGTGTGTCCACTCTACGTGGTGTAAAGTCTTGTGGCTCTGTTCCCTCTGGTTCAGTCAACTTAATCAATGCAGCTATACCCGCTGTTCCTAAACCAAATAACTTAGCAGCATCTCCTATGCTCATGCCACCCAAAACTGCATCCTTAGCTTTTGCTGCTTTCTCAAGTTGACCAAGTGCAAATTCTTCTGCAGCCTCTTCACTAAATCCTTTTGCTATTGCTTCTGATTTTAACTCCGCTCCTTCTGTTAATAAATCTGCTGTGGTTTTATCTGCTCCTGTTCCTCTAAAATCAAACTTACCTAGTAACCCGCCTTTATCTGCATCTCCTAAGAAAAATCTAGATAAACCGCCTTTGTCAAATATTCCTCCCTCTCCAGTCAAAGCCATTTCAGCTATTTTACTGCCGCCGCCAAAACTTTCTCCTAATAATTTTCTACCAAACTCACCACCTAATCCTTTTATACCTGGACTTCTAAATCCACCTAGTCCACCTGATATAGCTCCACTCACTCCACTACCGATACCACCAGCAATAGCTCCTAAGAAAGGATTACCAGTTGCAAGTCCTACGATAGGACCTAAATATTGTTCTAAGTCACCTGGTATTGCTTTTCTAATACCTTTAACAATCTTTTTTAGAAAGAACTCCGGCTGACCTGTAACAGGGTTAATAGAGTTTAATTCGTTACCAACAATGTATCGACCAGGCTCTATGCCCATGTCTACCATTGTCTTAAATAATCTTTTCTTCAATACAGGGTTTCTGTCTAATACTTCCATAGGCACAACAGTTTCACCTTCTGCTGCATGCACCATGTATGTATCTTCGAAACGTCCAAGTCCTCCTAATGAGGATACGAAATCTTTAAATTGGTTTAGTGACTCAAGTCCCTGCATAATATTATGTTGTATCTCCAAATATATCTAAGCTATTAACTTTGATAGCGACATCTCTTTTGATGTGTTTTTCTTCTGTGGAAGTTGCAGGGTTTTCGACGTCCGCCAATGCTTCTTTTTCATCAGCGTATTCTTTTCCTGTTTGCGTATTAGTAATAGTAATCTTAGTTTCAACAGGCAAGATTTCAATACCTTTACCCGCTAATACGGTTTCATCTTTTTTTATACCCATTTTCCCATCCTTTTGCAATATAATAGTTTTAACATTTCCATCTCTTTCTAGCCTGTCTTAACCTTGAATTAGGGTCCTTTGCGGCTTTTGGAAACTTCTTCATTTGTCCTGCGCTTCTTGCACAAAACGACTTTCTTCTTTTTGCTGCCTTGCTACCTGGTTTTACTTTACCTGTAACAGCAGTCTTTAATTTAGATCCAGGATTATCTCTACGGTATTTTGCAACACCGGCAGCAGTCATACCTGCTCCTTTGTCCGTGGGCCTAAAATACTTTTTAGTCTTTGGTGGCTGTTTATCTCTTTTTCTTACCATTGATTATGCCTTGGATTTTTTTGTTGTTTTACGGCCTCTTCGCAAAGACTCTTTAGCTCTTTTCGCAATCGCTGCTTGTTGCGTTTTGCCAGCGACTTTACTTCTTTGTTCAACCACAGTAAGTATTTGAATTTTTCTAGCAAACGGTTTGTTAATCCTTTTAACTTTCGCAACGGTACGCCTTGCGTCAGCTGGAGTTGCGTATTTAATAGATACAGTATCTTTAGGGTTTTCATCTGTGTATAATCTTCTACCGCTACCTTTAGGTTTTTTACCTGTGCCTTTTTTAGGATCTTTTCTTTTTGCCATTTTTTAATACAGTTTGTAAAGTTTTAGCTTGCCCAGCGTGTGATTTAGAAGCTTTTTTAAGCGCGCTTATTACTTTTTTTACTTTTTTTCTTCTTTGATTTTTCAACACCTTTTATAACTCCTTTGTTTTTTGAAGCATAGAAAACAGCTTTAGCATCTTTGCCGTAAGTCTTCTTCATAGACTTCATAATCTTTTTACCCTTTTCGTTTAGTGGCACCTTTTTTCCTCTTTGCAAATGTAGCAACGTTGGTTGGCTTACCGCCGACTCCTTGTGCTTTTGATCTCTTTCTAGATACAGCAGATTTTATTTGACCTTTAGTCATGCTCATAGCTTTTGCTCTGGGGACACATTTAGGATACTTTCGTTTGGCATCTTTCTTTTGCTTAGACCTACCGCACTTAGCAAAGCCTCCACCTTTTTTCTTAGAACCGATGTCGACCCAGTCTTGCTTGAACCACTTCGCTAATCCTTTGTGACCAGACATTACGCTACTTTTTTCTTTTGTTTTGGTTTTTTTGTTACTTTACGTTTACTTGCCATGATCGCACCACAACCTTTTGCAATGCCTCCTTGACTATAACTAGATACCTTTTTTCTATCTTGTGATATTTTATTGTAATCAATCATACCACCCATAGCTTTTTTTGGACCTTTAAAGTCTTTTCTCTTTACGCCACTAGGATCTTTAATCTTACCTGCACAAATCTTAGAAGCGTAGGCATTTGCATACGCTGAAGGATAAACTTTAAATTTACGTTTAGCTGCAGCTTTACCTCTTGGACATAACTTAGTCATTACTTTTTCCTTACTGTTTGTTTAGCTCTAGCGAAAGCTTTTGCTGTAGGAGCGCCTTTAGCACCCTTTTTACGCATTTTACCACCGCGTTTACGTTTAGCATGAATATTAGCGTAAAGACCTGGCCGTGCCATTATCTTTTCCTCTTAGGCTTTTTCATAGCTTTTTTCTTAGCAGCAACAATAATATCCCCTCTGGTAATTTTATCTCTAGGTGGATACATAGCTGCTAATCTTTTATTCTTAACTGCTTTTTTCTTTGTCTTTTTCATAATTTTCCTATCTGCTAGATATCTCTAACACACTTATAATTATACTCAAGTCATTACCGTTTTGAGCCTGAGCCTGTATTTTTTCTGACTCTTTAGCCACCAGTGGAGCGGGAGCTGCCACAGAGCTGTCAGACGTATCCTGCGCCATATTACCTGTCGCTAGAATTTCTTGGGATCTTTTAGCTTGTATAGTACGATCCGTTTCTAAATTATAACTTATACTGTTACTATCTACAAGTGATACAGATATATTACAATCATTAGCAGTGTCCTCGTTCGACACACGAATAGACTTAATTATCGCAGCTTTTTCTGCTGGCACAGTGTATATTGTTGTCAAAGCGTTAGTAGATAATTTAGCTTTAAAGTTTGTGTATATATTAGACATTTACGATAAAAAAAATGAAAGCCTTTCTTCTTCTTCTTTTAGTGTTTCAGGCACATAAGTATTATTTAAAATAAATATAACTTGTTCTAGAGTTTGAACTAGTTGAGATAGTTGCTCTCTACTATACTCTTCTGTTGCCTCTGGTAAACGTGGTGTTACAATTTTAGCCATTAAGCTCCTCTCATTCCATCTGGTTTCATATCTAATCTAAGTGTTCCGTATCTCCACTTATCATCAACATCGCCACTAGATATTCTTACTGCCACCTGTCTGCCTCTTATTCTAGTATCTTTTTTAGTTGTACTAGTTGCTACTTCAAAAGGTCCATGTGTTCTTTGTGTTCCTGAAGGATACGGTCTAGTTTTCATAGTTACATCAACATTGCCTACTTGGTTTTTAAAATCAGGAATAAATCTAGAAATAGACATAAAATTATCGCCGTCTGCAATATCTATGTCTCCTGACTCAATGTGATTTGCCATTGCTGCTCCGTCGTCATTGCTTCCTGTTTCGTGAAGATAAACAAAAGTTCTACCTGCTTTCAATCCATTTATTGTAGAAATAGTAGAAGTAGTGTCAGCAGATTCAAACTCTGCAGCGTAAGGAACTTCATAAACACCATAATCTGCCCAAGCACTTCTAGCTAAAGTTCCTATATACCAAAGGTTTTCTGCATAATTATAAACAACTAACCTATCTATTTGATCAGAGTTAGCTGAAGCATAAAACCACATAACTTCATTATAATTAGAATTAGATGCACAAAATACGTCTTGTTTTGCGTTCTCATTAATATCATCAAATACATAATCTTGGACACTACAAGGTATCTTTTTTACTGCACCATCATATAAGAAGAAAGAATCATTACTCATCCAGAATGAGTTACCAGATACATCAACGGCTGCATTAATACCAACAGCTCCACAATTGGAACCGATTTGTTTAAAACCAAAAGTTAAAGGTGCACCAATAAATTGCATTTGATACAAAGCTGTATCTGTCCATATCATAACAGCACCTCTTGATCTGACCGCTGTATTAATTTGGTTACCGTCAGTTAATCTAAAAGAACCTGCAGTGTTAGTTGCAGTCGGTGTCCAATCGCTTGTTGATTCTTGATCAGACCACCTAATAAACATGTTGTCTTGTGTAGATGTTGTGCCTATTGTTGTTTCTGTGCCTAGACAAATAACGTGTCTGTCATCACCAGAAACAATCATAAATCTTGATTTTGTGGGTGCACCACTTACTTCCGTAGTGCCTGCTCTGTTACTAGATAATCCTGAAGAAGTGTCCCAATAAAACAAACCACCATCAAACTGTAAGGCTAATACGTCTTCACCCCAGTTATCTAATGCCCACTTTGCTGATTGAAGTAAAACACCCTCACCACCAGTTAATCCTTCACGAGTGGTATTCCATGTGCTTGTACTCCATGTGCCTGCGCCCCAACCATAACCAAACAATGCCACTGCAGCTCCTGTGTTTACTTGATAACTAGCATTAGCTGTAGCTCCTGTAGCACTACTGGAAGCATTAGCTGGGGCTTGAATAGTGTATGTGTCTGAGCTGGGTACTGTCAAGATCTCAAATTCACCTTGTAAGTTAGCTTGTGTTAATCCTCCAACAGCACCACTTACACTAGCAATAGTAACAAAATCACCTATTAGGGCGCCATGACTTGCATCTGTTACTGTTACTGTAGAGGAGCCACTGGTTGTTGCAAACTGAGTTATGTTGCCTGTTCCAGTAGAACGAATTGGAGTTATGTCTGCATAACTATCTTCAGAATAAGCGTATAGTTTTTTATTAGTTCCATAAATGGCGTATTTAACACCACCAAGGTCAGAGTATGTTAGAATCGCTCTTGTTGCACCTACGAGTGCATCACTAGTAACTTTTTCCCAACCGCCTATCTTTTCTGGTAATCCATAGCGAAAACGAACGTTATCGCAATCTACCCATTTACCTTCTGCGCCGTATTCAGTATTTTGTTTATCTATACCTGGCGCTATCTGTAGTTTTGTTAGCGGCATAATTATATCGCGGTGTCATAAATTCTTATAAAACGATCAGTGCCATTTACGTTAATACGTATTGCACCTACTTTTGATCCACCTGTATCTGTAGAAGATGAAATGCTTTTTGATCCGTCAGAAGCACTTGTACCGTCAAACCTTATAAACTCTTGATCATCGTCGCCTTGATCTAAAGTTAAAACTGCTATCGCACCAGAGGAGCTAGCCTGATCTATTGTAACAAAACCACTTGTTGGTGAAGATGTTCCGAATCCTATTTTATCTGCAGAACCGTCAATAAATAATGCATGTGTTAAAGTATTTGTTTCTGCTCTAAAATCTAAAGAACCACCAGAATCATTAAAAGTAAAACCACCACCGTCAAAGTCTATGTTTCCTGTGGCTTTTACACCACCAACAACATGCAACTCTGTTGAAGGAGAGTTTGTTTTAATACCTACACGATCATTACCTGCATCAGTAAAAAACAAGTTTGCATCGCCATTACCTTCGATTCTAAAGTCTAAGTCTGCTGAGGACTCGTTAAATACAAAACTACCACCATCAAGAGAAACATTACCTGCAACAGTTAATGTTCCGTTAGCTGTGATATTTCCTGCATCGTTCAAGACATCGAACATTGTAGAACCGTCAGAATATAAAATGTGTTTTGCACCTTGAACAAGATTAACACCTGTCCCACCTGAAGGTTTAAAAGTTAAGTTATTACCACTGTGTGTTGTAGCATCGTCGACAATATACCAAGTCTCCACCGCCTCACAACTCATGGTTGTGGCACCTGATAAAGTTCCTGTTAATTTAATGATCGCATTACTTTGCTCATCTGTGGTAGAGCCATCAGTTGCAGTTAATGTGTCATTGGTGCTAGCGATAGCTACAGAAACATAACCCTTTGCTGCTGATTCTATTTTTTGTAAATTGTTGTTTGTAATAGTACCCCAGGTTCCGGAGTTTTCTCCGCTGGCCTGAAGCTCTAAATTTAAAGTGCTTGAAAATGTTGATGCCATTTATATCTCCTTACCCTACGTCATCTAATAAAGCTGCAACTATGCATGTCACTGTAGAAGAAGATGAAATTGCATGTATATCAGCGACAGTCGTATTTGGTAAATTACCAAACCAAGAGTGCCCTGCAGCTATTTTAATTGCATCAGTTGCAGAAGTAGATGCTGTTCCTGCGTCTAAAACAATGTAAACATCATTTGATGTGTCTGTATTTTTTATAAATAAAAAATTCACTTTATCTCCTGTAGCGACAGCAGTTGGAGCAGTGTCATCATCAACGGCTGTGTAGTCTATAAAACTACCTGCTATTAAATCTGTGCTAGAATTAGATACGCTTGTCAGTTTATAATACCATTTATCATTAGCATCTGCTGGTGAAATAGTAACATTAGCAGAGATAGTTTTAGATATCTCATCTGGTAAAACTGTTACATTTAAACTTACTGTTGCGTCATTAGCCATTAATCTGTGCTCCCTGGTTCTACATCAGTATAAGTTACTGTTTGTGAATCGTCAATCTCACTCCAAATAAAGAAGTCTGGAGATCCAACAGAAAGTGAAACTAAGTTTTGGAAAGCCTCACCAAAAGCTGTTTCTTCTCCAATAGCTGATGTAATTACTCCTGCAGAAGTTGGTGATACGTTTGCTCCACCTGTTGCTATTTCTGTGCCTAAAGAAAATGTTGCTACGTTAGTAGACGGAGATATTGTTGCACTACCTGTTACGGTTTCATCTCCAATACCAGAGGTAATAGCAACACCACTAACAAAAGGGGATCCTACGTTTTGAACACCACCACCTCTAACGGAGGCTATGGCAAACTCAGATATTGTGCCGTGGCCAAGTAACATTATTAACCTTTTGGATTATCACTTCTTACTTTATTGTAAGCTGTTTTGTAAGCATCCCATTTTGTAGAATCTCCACCTATTTCTTTTTCACAATATGCTTCAGCAAAATCTTGTAAAGAAGGATACTGTGCAAGACGATTTATTTTGTATAAATCTGGATCACTCCAAGCTTCTACCTTTGTCCAATCAATAGTTACAGATTTATTATTAGCATCCACTGCCACTATATCTGTTTTGCTGTTTCCATTTATTGAAACTGCATCGCTGTGAATTGCTCTAATTGCTTTGTGTAAATCAGCCATTATGCTAGTACCTCCATAACTGTAATTGATTGAACTGTTCTTGCAAATTGACCATTATCGGTATCGTCATGAGTTCTACCATAATACAAAGTTCCACCACCAATAGCAGCACCTTTAATTTTGTACGTGACCTGAGATGTCGTATTAGGACTGTCTAAACACATTATATTAGGATAGAGCAAAATAGTATTTCCTATAGTTCCCCCATAAGCACCAGAACCAAAAGCTCTTGATCTATTACTTGAAGCATCGCCTAAAGCAATTTGTGTTGAATCTCTAAATAATTGTCCAGAAATAGCATTATCACTTGAATGAATACTAAGATTTACATTAACAAGGATTTTACTACTAGTAGCAGAAGGTGTAATATTTACACTTAATCCTGTAACATCAACAAAACTAGATGAAGTAGTCGAAAACACATCTGTTTTCAAAGTTTGTATAACTTGTCCTATTTTTCCTTGTCCTATAGAAGTATACTCAGTTCCTGCTAAATCTAAAACATCACAGTGTAATGTGCCATCAAAATATCCATCTTTAAATTCTTTTGATGAAGTTCCAATATCCACATCATTATCAGTAGTAGGTTCTATAACACCGTCTTTTATACTAAATTGATCTGTGCCACCTATCTTAACGTCTATCTGGTCATCTGTATCAGCATGAAGACTTGTGTCACCGTCTGTATCTAAAATTAATTCATTGCCGTTTAAGTCTGAATCTAATGGGCCACCCACTGCACCAGATATCTCCACGATGAAAATTGATGCGCCACTTGCAGGTGCTGTACTAAATGTAATCTGCGTTCCGCCTGAAGCTAAAGTATAATCTGTTCCAGGTTTTTGAATAACCCCATCATGTGATACGAGGAGCTGCGCCGCAGAACCAACTTGCGTTCCTAAACTAAATGTTGTGTTAGAACCGTTATAGGTATTACCACTCGTATCTAAAACAGAGAAGGTGCCACTTTCAATTGATTTTCCTATGTACGCCATGTTTTACTCCGTTGGTTTTACAGGAAAGTTTATATATTTCCCATCCGCAAATTTCATTTTTTCTTTTACCTTTTCTATGGTATCTAATCCAGAAGTTATATCTCTCAATGATTGACGATATGTTTTCATATTATCAGATAAAGTTCTATCTGAATTTGCAAGATAATCAGTTTCAACTAAAAGATTATTTCTAAGTGATCTTAAAATTTGTAATTCTGATGATAAAGATGTTCTGTCATTCATTTCAGCATCAGTCATTTCTCTAGTTGTTTCTGGTTTTCCCTCGCCGTTATATATTGTTATATTATCATTTGCCATTATGTTCTTTTCACTCCATAAACTACTACTTTTGCTCTACCACCAAAATTACCTTGTGATGTAAACCAATAAAAACCTGTATGTGTTCTACTTGCAAAATCAGTAGCAAACCCTCCACCAACATGAACTCCACTATAACCATCATTTTTCATATAAGCAGTTTGATACCAATATGTAGTTTCAACTCCACTTGTAACAGGATTATTTACATACATGAAACCACTCAATCCTTGATTAGATGTACCGTTTTGACTTATAGATAAAAATGGATATGCGTTGTGATAACTCTGTGAGGCGTCTCCCGCACCTGATTTCGCATAAGAATATCCTCTATAAGTATTATCTGAAGTTGCACCTGTATCATTATAAAATTTAAAATAAATATGAGTATCTGCTGTTGCACATTGAATCTGGTCCATGGTTATAAAATAGGTATCATAAGTGGATGAGAATATTCCATTGTGTGCATATGCACCACTTGTACCCAAACTTACAGAGGACACTTGCACTAGATTATTAGGAGTACCAGTTATGGTTCCCGTAAAAGCATAGTTAGCACCTAAATCTAATTTAGTATTACCTATTGCATCATCAGCAATATCTGCTGTAGCTATTGTTCCGTCTGTAATTCCACCTGATACTATTTGTGTCTTACTCATCTATCCTCCTATAATTTATCCATTTCTGCTTTTACTTTTGTCCAAGTAATTTCTGAGTGTGGACAAGTGCTTGTTGTGATTGCCATGCCATTTGAATCTACTCCTGTTTCCCATTGAATATTATTATTAAAATTTTCTTCAGTTAAAACTTTTCCATTAACAAAACACTTTGTATCTGCTCTAACTGTATTTAAAGCCGCCCAAAATTTTTCTGCATCTGTCATTATGCTAATATCTCCATTAATGTAATTGTTATTCTTGAATTTGATGAATTAAAAAAATATGTGTTTGCGTTTGTATTAAAATATACTTTGTACACTAATTCTGAAGTCGTGCTTGGCGAATGAACATAATTAAAAGCATGTGTATGAGAGTAATTACCACTTTGATTGTTGTCGCTTTGTTTCATACGTACTACCTCTGCAAAAGAACCACCTCCAACACTTCTATATAACCAATATGTTCCTTCTGCTGCACCTCCACTAAATGAAGTTCTGCCACCATCAATCATTATAAGTATTTTACTAGAGGTAGCAGTAGGTGTAATTGCATCTGTTATAACAGTTGCTCCTACACTTGATGAATTAGTGCTTATATCATCATTAAAAGATGCTGACTGTACTTGCCCTATTTTACCAAAACCTGTGGCTTTAGCTGCAGTGACTGCACTGTCTGCTATACTATTTGTTCCTATTGTACTAAGTGCCATGTTTTAGTTCTCTATTCTTTCCCTTCATCATCTCTAGCTTTACGATTTTTATAATCACTTCTTGCTGTAACTAGAGCCACAAAGTCTGCTTGATTACTTGGAATAGGATCAGTAAAAGATGAATCGTCCATTAATTTTTGTGTCCACTCTGTTCTCATTCTTTTCCAACAATTATTAATTTTACCATCTACTGCCTCTTGAATCCATTTATCCAATCCAGCATTATCTGTATCATTATACAAATCGTTAGATAGTATTGTTTGTTGTAAGTCTGTTAGACTTATTGTTTTATTGTGTGTTGCCATTTTTTAACTCCTTTATGTTAAATTGTTTCATTTAGGCTACCAAATACCCGCTGAAAGTTGTTTGAAAAGAACCACCGTCTACTACGAAATCGTCATCAGAGCTTGTATTTATTTGCACTTTACAAGTATCGTTTGCGTCCATGTCAACCACTCCTCCCCAAGTTCTAGATACATAAGTTCCCTCTGTATTACTATTAGAATCTTGCCTATGTGCTCTTATTTCAAAATTACTAGGTTGAAGATAAATAGATATGTTTCCACCAGCTTGAGCATTTGTAGTTTGCACTGCAAAACTAAAAAAATATTTGCCTGTCACGGGTGCAGTAAACGTACCGTTTGATGTATTAAAATCTGAGTTGAGATCGAATCGTTCATTTGCATTATTAATATCGACAGTGCCTGTGCTATTTACTGTTTGATTGTTAGCATGAGCAAAGAAACATGATTGTAATGGCATTCTAACATGACCTGCCTCATCAATTCGTATATGTTGAGTAGTTCCTAAAGCGCTACCTAAACCTATAACTAACTCATCGGCTGAATCATCTAAACCAACGTGATAATCTTGTGCGTTACCATCAAATACTATTTTAGCATCTTCTGCTCCTGCATCACCTATTGTAAGTGTAGGAGTTGTACCTCCCATGGTAATACCACCGTTAAATGTTCTAGCACCTGATATTGTTTGTGCATCTGACTTATAAGTTGCAGGTACTTCTATTGTTCCTACAGCTTTTGCTTGATGAACTACATAAATATTATTTGTGCCAGAAGGAGGTGCTCCAGTAAATGTAAGTGTAGTTCCACTCAAGGTATATGCAGAGTTAGGATCTTGACGAACATTTTCTACAAAAACTTCTATGTCTAATGTTGAAGAGGGCGCTACATCTAAAGTAAATGCAGTTGTGCTTCCGTCACCACTAAACCTCTTACCTTGAAGAGATTGAAAAGTATTTCTGGTATCTAAAGGTGTACCAATAAAAG
>Ga0070746_10002183_pt1 | contig 11601 bp, 14 predicted proteins | sample VirMetDEL_Mar_21_FD_77016 | JGI IMG/M metagenome (GOLD analysis project Ga0070746, IMG submission 77016) | Aqueous microbial communities from the Delaware River and Bay under freshwater to marine salinity gradient to study organic matter... | ecosystem: Environmental > Aquatic > Marine >... | reverse complement strand
GGAGTGTGGTAGGAAAGAAACACCTGACATCTCGTCAAAGTGTTTGAATACAAATGCTCCTACTTCCATCCACTCATCATCACGCACTGATATAGTAACAGAAGGTTTATGCTCACACCAATATCTCTGGTAGAGAAGCCACATCTCTAGCTGTTGAATAGCTGTCATGTCATTTCTCACCACTGACTTCTTTGGTGACTTCATAGGAAAGCTGAACACCATATTTGTGTCAGGCTTCATAACGTCAGGCTCACTAGGTATACCACTGTCTATCATGAAGTTAGTAAGAGGATCTTTATTATCGCCCCTAACGGTACGAATATAATAAGAGCTATGACGAGGGTGGATACCACTGCTTGAGTCAACGAGTTGTGAGACTGTACCACTTGGTTTGACACAGGTGATTGCTGTGCTTTGTGGGATTCCAAAGATCGTTGACCATTCTTTATTTGTTTCAACTGCGATTTCTCTGAGGGCTTCAAGTGTTTTGTCGAGTCCATGTTTTCTCCCATTAGTTAATTCATTATCCATAATACCTGTAAGGCTGACACCAAGCAGTCTTTCTTCTTCTGTATTATTTTGCCATATCTTTCTCAAGTATGGGAACTTAGTGAGTGTAGCCTGTGCTGTACCAAGTATAGTGGCAAGCATAACCTTTCTCTTTAGATCTTCAAACTTATCTTTCTCTCGTATGACAACCTCTGTAAGATTGCAGAATTGATAAGGTCTGAGAATAATCTCACTGCAAGGGTTACAACCAAACTCATGATCGGCATCTCTCCTGCCAAACTTCTTTGCTTGTTCCTTTGCAGATATTCTATTAAATATACCACGCTCTCCTGACTTAGACTCTACAAGAGATGTCCACTCACGTAGGAATGTTTCTCCGTCTGGCTTGTCAGTATATACAACAGAGTTATTTGACAGTGCCATTTGTGGTGTAGTCTCCCACCACTTGCCTGACTTGGCGTGTCTCATGCGTTGATCTGAGAGGTTAGACAAACTGATCATGGCTGATCTACGTACACCACCAGACACAACAACTTCCCCAACCTTACACATTAGATTATGACAGTCGTAGCTAGACAGCTTCTTGCCTTCGTTCTGTCTGAATAGAGCTACAGTAAAATTGAATAGATCAATGAGAGGTGCAGGACCACTGGCTCTACCACCAAACACTTTAAGTCTAGCACCTGCAGGTCTTACCTTTGACATGTCCCATACAGGAACTTCGCCCATATATAAGTGTCCTATCAGCTTACGTAAAGCTCTTGCCCATCCCTCTTTGCTGTCTTGTACCTGTATACAAGTGTCCACATGATCCAACTTCTGTGGTATCTCTGGTAGTTGTAATACATATTGTCTCTCAACAGAGAAGCCAACACCTGTACCACATAACAGTATATACATAGCTTCATCAAAAGCTTTTGGATCATCCACAGGCAGGTAGCTACAGTTATATCCTGCTGTGTTGTCTCTCTCAAGGGCAGGACCTGCTGTCATCAAGGCTCTCATAGAAGGCATAACCTCTAGATTCTTTATAGCTTCAAAGATCTGTTGCTTCGGCAAGTGTCCTTTAACTTTCTCAGTGATGTAATCTACATATCTTTGTACAGTCTCATCCCATGTCTCTCTTCTATTCTCTTCGTCCATCCACCTAGCGTATCTAGATATTGCTATAAATTTTTGATAATCGTTCATGTTACTCCTCCAATGTTATTCGTATGTTTTTAACTTTTAGCCCATCAATATCATAGATAAACTCTTCTAATGCTTGTTGTATCTCTTCACTAGGATCACCGTCAGCAGGGACAGGGTAATCATCTTTGTCTAGATTAAGAGTTAGATATACTTTAACAACCATCACTAAGATCACTCAGTCCTTCAAGCAAATCAAGTTGCCCTTCGTCTTTCTCTTTCTGATTCTTTATCTCTATCAGTCTACTAAGATACCACTGTGCTTTCTCTAAGTCCTGCACACCGTCCTTATATCGGTATCTCCAAAGATACTTCATAATATTACCCTGCAAATAATATTCGTATCCTTCACCTGTAGCTGACTGAATAGCTTCAATACACTCGACACCATACTTGTTGTAGTGTGGTGGACTGTTGACCATATCCTTACTCTTACAATTATTCATTTCCCATTTTGCCATATCATGCACTCCCATTTAATTTCTCTTTCATTGATTTAAAGTCTACAGTAATTACATTATCCTGTCTAGAAGTAACTTTAGGTTGTGTTTCTTTTTTTAACTCTTCTCTAGTAATTTCGTATATTTTCTTAGCCCACTCGTCATCAGATCTTTGTAAGTCTATACCAACTAAACACATTCTTGCAAAGAACATCAAGTCAGAGTAGTCTCTATCCGAAAGAGGATTAGCTACGGAATCTAAAACTTGTAGGTTGACATCTCCTGTCCAATTGTTTTGATGATCTAATAGAGGAGACATACGTATAAGTACATCCTGATCATCTAGTTTAAAATGTAAATCTTTGAATCCATCTTGTGTCATTAAAATCTCCTTATAAATTTTTTCCTTGGGAACTGTATTAGTTTAGGATGTGGTTTCTTTTTACGTTCTTTCAACCAAGGTTCTGGTATGATCCTATCATAGCATAAAAAGTTATTCTTTTCACACCAATCAGCATATGTAGTCTTAGAACCCTTTTGAATTTTTCTTTTACTGCTCGTAAACACAAAACGTATATCAAGTTTTGGATGTTGTCTCTGTATACATGTGTGCTTTCTTCTATCGTCAACGGTAAACAATCCTTTTGTTTCTATTATTATACCATTGGGCAACACAAAGTCAGGAGTGTAATGTCTGTACGTTAAATCTTCCCACTCTATCTTAATGCCTTCATAGATATATGCTATCTTTCGTTCATCAAGAAACTCTGAGAGCTTAACCTCAAGTCCACTACGGTATCCTAACTTACGTGCTACCTTGTACTGTTTAGAGGTGTATAACACTTACCACTTGTACCAGAGAGCAAAAGGACTCTCTAGTTCTTTTCCATATAGAGCTTTATGCTCCATTAAGAATGCTTCTCTGGCAGCATTGTATGATGCATATTTCTTTTCATGATATGCTTTTTTCATTTCGGCTAACTTCTTTTGAGCCATCTCAATTTTTTCAGCCATCTCCTCTAACGTAGGTTCTTTTTCAGTCATATAAGTTTCTCCTTTCCTATTTCGATATAGGAAACAATCTTTGGCTCTCTTGCCTGAGACATGATAGACGGTAGCTCCTGCAAGTCAGTCCAACAGGAGTGTTTAAATCTACAGAAAGAACATGTTGTTCCTAAGATTTTATTTCCTGTGGGCTTACCTCTGAATGTTTCATTCACTGGTTCAAAACATCTTTTAAACTCGTTACTCTCTATTACATCTAAATTGTTAGATAGTTTATCTACTTCTTTTGTCAAGTCTAAGCCGTCAGCAGGTACATATTTAAAACTACCATTAGCTTTATTTATAACCCACCATCCACCTGCTCTCTTACCAAGAGCCTGTGCATACCCTGCCAACTGTCCCACATAACCAAATGGATCTTCCTTGGCAAGAGTGTCAAAGGATTCAAACTTGTTTCTATATGACCAATCAGATGCAGATTTAATATCGTCAACAGCATCGTCTATAACTATGTCATATGTACCTTCTATCTTAGAATCAATATTTAATTCCATAGATACTTTCTTAGAATCCTCATAGGCTACACCTGCCTGTCTAAGCAATCCCTTGAACACAGCTTCAACTATGTCCCCCAACATCATATTCATGACAAAGTTATTGGGAAAAGGTAAGGCTTCTTCTGGCTTGTTTTTCTCAAACCAAAGCTGACAGGTAGGCTTGCCTATGTTAGACATTCGCAGTCCAAACTCTTTTCTGTTATTCTTAGAGCCAAACTGACGGTGCAAAGCTTCTTTGATATCATCAGATATTTTATTGATGTTATCATCAGATAAGACCTTCTTACCGTCAGTGGCTTGATCCAAGAATTTATGCAGTAGTAGTTCTGCCTTGTGATTCATTACTGCACTTTCTCATCAGAAGTTATATCAATGAATGATTCAACCATAGCAGGATCTACATTCTCCTTTGTGTGTACATTCTCTGACCACTTACTCATTACATATTGATTGTAGTTCGTGACCCAAGACAAAAGATCTCCAAATAAGTCTTGATCCTGATCACTTATATCAAGCTTGTTTGTCATATCCAGATGCACTGAAGGAACATAATAGCTATTACCGTTTGGTAACTTCCTTTCATCAGAACTAGCCTGTATAGAATGATTAACAGGCAATCTCTTTAGCTTAGATAACTTATCAAACACAGATCCAACTGTCTTAAAGGCTTCACGATTATCTACTTCCCATATAAATGGGACATAACCTAGATCAGCATCAGTTATAGTGTCACCAACTACCTTTTGAGCATTATCAAACTTAGCCATACCAAATACTACACGCACTCTTTTTATCTGACGAATCAGATCTTTTGCAGAATCAGGGAGTGAATCAAAGTCTTGAATATAACCTGCAGGTTTACCACAATTAAACCCACCATCACTATCTTTAAGATCTACGTTGAGATTGTCTGCCATAATAGTCTTAACAAACATACCCTTCACTGAAGAATCTTTATGTGCTTTCATAAACCTCTTGTACATATATCTCTGCATGAAAGGTCTTATGGTTACATCAGACTGATAATAGGTAGCATCCTCTGGAACTTCTAACTTGTAAGAACCACTAGGTATCTTCTCCACATTAACCATCTTACCTTTCAACTCCTCAAGCCCTGTTATAGGGGTATGTGATAGCTTCAATCTAGCCAAAAAGTTTTTAGACTTCTTGTCTACATCTGTTGTAGGTGACCCTGCCATACCCATAGCTTTAGCCATCTCTTCAAAGTTATTGTTAATAGTTGTTGTAGTTGTTGTAATATTATTCATGTAATTTTCTCCTTATAATTTACAAAAGTGTTATAGTTATATCATTATATATCTTTGGTGTCAAGCCAGTTATCTCCTATTTTTACATCTAATTTTAATGGGACATTAAAGTCTATCTGCCATCGTGTATCAATGAGTGGTTTTAGTTGACTGTTAATACGATTTACTAAGTCCAAAACTGCATCCACCTCGTCAGGGTGGACATCAATTACAATAGAGTCGTGTACTGTATTCACTATACAACTCTCCATCTCCAGAAGCATGTTTTCCATAGCCATAAGCACCAGTGGTACTATGTCTGCAGTTGCAAATGCTTGTACTGGATAATTCTTTATCTGTGTGAAGAAAGAAACAGTGCCATTACCACGTCTTACTACATCAGGAAATGCAAACGATCTACCTGATGGTATCTTAATCCTTCCTGTTTCCAATGCTTCGTTTGCTAATAACTTGTGCCACTTTGCCACACCCTTATACTTAGAACTAAACTGCTCATAGTAAGAAGCTTCAGCCTGAGATCTACCAAAGCCTGTAGCTCCATACAGAGGAGCAAACGTATGTGCCTTTGCTTCCTGCCTAGATATGGGCTGTCCTGCGTCAGTAATAACTTGTGCAGTATAACTGTGTACATCAAAGCCATCTTCTATCTCCTTCATAGCAGTAGAATCTTGTGATAAAAATGCAGCAGTCCTAAACTCTAGCTGTGCAAAGTCAGCTTCAAGTATCTTGCCACCTTCCCATCGGGACACAAAGATCTTCTTCACAGGGAACGTACCACCTCTAGGCATGTTCTGCATGTTAGGGTCTGCACCACTGAACCGTCCTGTAGATGTGCGATGCTGTAATAATCTAACATGTAGCTTACCATCAGTCTTAGTATAGGTAGATATACCTTCAACAAATGAGGACAAGTATGTTTCTAAAGCAGATAATCTACGCACACGCTTGAGAAACAACTCAGCTTTTGTGTTGTTGTTACGCTTGGCAAAGTGTTCTAGTATCTCTAGATTTATTTTGTTTGTACTAAACCCATTGGCACTAACCCACTTAGCTGTGGGTGGACTGAACCTAAGACCTGCTATCTGATTGGGTCTTTCTTCGTACAGCCACCCTGACTCATTACAGTTAGGACACTTGTTAGGCTTCTTGAAAGGTGTACCATCCTTCTTAACCTTTGTAATGTACCCACGTCCTCTACATGTAGGACATGTCTTAGCAGATACTTTGAACACAACTTCACTGTGATGATCTACAGCTTGAACAAAGTCTTTCTTGTTCATGTAAGGATCAAAGAAGTTACCCCACATAGCTTTATCTTTTGGTTTGCGACTATATATAACCCAAGACAACTGCTCTGGACTATTGAGATTGATTCGTCTATCGCCCATCAAGTCCTGCACCTGTTGAGATAGTTCGTTTGTAATGTCTTGCTTCTCTTTCTCAAACTCCTTCCTAACATCATCAAGCTTATCAAGATCAACTTTAAAGCCACGCTGATATATTCTGCACAGACATACAGCTACCATGTTAGTATGTGTCACTGTATCAAATAGGTCTGCATCCGTAGTCATAAGTCTGCCGTGTATCTTGTTAGCCAAATCAAATGTAGCTCTCAAGTCGTACACTAGATACTCAGCAAGTTCACCGTGAGGTATCTCAGATACAAGAGTACCATTCTTAAAGTATTCTTTCATGGTGTCCTGTTTCTTGTTGGCTAACTCATATCTCTCAGCACACTGTTCTAGAGACAGTGGCTTCTTCTGACCACGTTGAAGTATATATTCGCCTAGCATTGTGTCAAATACTATGCCTTCATATTCAAACCCTGACTCCCACAACCAAATCAAATCGTGTGCTACGTTGTGACACACAAGACAAGTAGTTTTATTCAACTGCTCCTGTACCATCTTGTGTCCATTGGGTGTAGGGGGTTCTGTAGCGTGTTCAAATGTTACCACTCTCTCCCAGTTGTCTGTCTTCATACCCACCATGACCAGACAATTGTCAGGTTCAAAGGGGTCTAAGTGTAACTTGTCATTGCGTTTAGTTACATTATTTTCTACATCAAGTATTAATCTCATCTTTTATCCCATCTATTATTGTAATTATTTTATCTAGTGACATCTTAAACCATTCTCCATTACTGTCAATGGCTAATCTACGTGCTTTATTATGTGTCATTCTTTCTGCTCTATTCCTATCATCAAAAGTATTACTATACTCTAACACATAATCTCTCAAAGGACTAGAAGTTTGATAACCTTTACATCTATCCTTTGCATCAATAGCTTTTCCTATCTTGTACCAACCTTCCCAAGCAGGATTAGAAACTATGTACACATGACCTGATGTGCATTGATCGTAATTCTTTAATGAAGAAAATGCAGCATCGTTAAATGTTTTGTATCTTCCTGCTTTATACAGAGGATGACGCACAGATATATACTTACCGTCCACATACATTCTAGCTGTATTCTCTTTATCTCTACACGACAGGCAGTGATACTTTTTTTGTACTCTCTGTGACTCAATCCAGTTTATTCCTAACTCAAGTGTGTTACCACAAGAGTGACACGTACCATCAAACCTTTTAGTTTCTCTAGTAACACCTAAAAATATATTAGTTCTACCGTTCATGCTGTATACCTCGCTGTCTTGTAGTCTAGCTCACAGACAATCTTACCATGCCAACCAGACAGTTTGTTTTTCACCACGTTAATATGTCTCTGTGGTGACTGTTCTTCTTCACCCTCAACGTCAGGGTTCTTAGCTAGTAGTAACATAAGATCAGCTTCGGCTGCCTTACCTGTTCTACTACCTTCCATCATGGCTTGGTTGAGTACAACCTTGCCTTCTGCTTCAGCAGATAGCTGTGACATGTAGAATATAGCACAACCATACTGCTTGGCAATCATACGAGCATGAACAGCATTTGCTTTCAGGGCTTCATCCTGTCGGGCAAAGCCACCTGTCTTCGCAAACTTATCTCCCATATCTAGCACAACTACATCAGGTTTAAAAGATTTAGCTACACTCTCAACCCATGACATATCACGTCCTGTGGAATCATACAGCTTCACATTTTCTTTTACCTCTGCATACTTCTCGTGTGCTAGTTTAGGATTGTCTTTTATCTGATACTGATCCATGCCAGAACTAGCTGTAAGATATCTCATGCCAACTCTGTGAACTGATTCTTCATTACATAAGACAACACACCTTGCCCCTTGCCTTGCAAAACCTGATGTCCCTGCAATCATAGAAGCATGAAAGGATGTCTTACCTGTATTGGGTCTAGCTCCAACCTCAATAAGATGTCCTTCATTGATACCCTCTATCTTTCGTGTGAGACTTGGTATATTGAATTGCCAACGTGCTTCCATATCATTCTTGGCAAGCAAGTTATCAATGGATATGTCAGCCCAATCAATGTTAAGAGTAGGTATGAAGTCATCACCGTATTGCTCTAGTAGATTACGCAAAGGTTCTAAGCTAGTCTGAGATCCATTTACGTAATCAAAACCAAGGTTAGCAATCTCTTCGCCTATCACTTGCTGAAATAACTTAGACAAAACTTCTTGAGCTATGTCCTTACCAAGGGGTGTTTCCTTCTTGACACGTAAGAACAGATCCCCAAAGGCTTGCTTCTGTGCTGTTGTCATTGTTGGATTGCCTGACATAAACAAAGCTTCAACCTCATCGGGTGTCACCGTTCTGTTGTATGTCTTCATCGCATAGTCAACAGATGTTTTGATCTTACGTAGATCTTTTGTAAATAATTTATCAGGACATTTGATACCTCTGTGATCGTCATAGAAGTCTTTGCTCATTAAACTACGTATTAGTGCTGTTTCCATTTAATTCATCTCCTATTGCTGTTAGTTTTTCAATGTCGTTAGGACGCTTGTATTTTAGATCGTCAGATAATCGAATCACTCGTACTGTTTCTACCACACTTCTAAGATCCTTGCACATTTCGGTTGCTTTAGGTAGTGCATCTGGATCTAAGGCTACTATTGCTGAAGAGAACTGCGACAAGTACCTCTTGTGTATGTCTGATAGTGACGTGCCTAACACAGCAACCCCAACATACACGTCACTACCTACAATAACGGCACTGACACAGTCCTCTACAACTACAGCGATCTTACCATGTCCTCGGACATAAGGCAAGCCACTATTCCCATATCTTTTCCACTTAGGTAATTTATTTTTTAAACTCCTACCTATTGCATCCACTATAATGCCCTCATGCTGTATAGGAAACACAGCACGATTATCTTTTACGTCATACCACATCTCAAACATATCAGCATCTAAGTTGTACCTATTAGCGAACCTAGAAAGTTCACTGTTGTTTCTGTTTGGTACTATAAACTCTGGCATAACAAACTTCTCTGACTTCTTCTCTTCCTTCCTTAAAGTTTTTTTAATATCGTTGATAGATAGATGCACAGATTTAGATCCCGAAACATTACAAGATGCTTTGTAACAATTCCAAAGTAACCTACCCATACTGTTCGACACTGTAAAAGTTTTATACCCACCACAGTTAGGACAATTCATTCTCTTTGTTTCATCATTTAATATATCTATATCACTTAATATGTTATATATATTATGCATTATATTTACTCCTAGTAATTAAAGCGTTCTTTGCACTCTCAAATGTGTGCTTGAGATAAGGCTTGACCGACTGTACATTTGTGTGTCCTGTCACTGCCATAATCTGCCCCATTGGGACACCACTGTCAACCATTTCCGTAACTCCTGTCCTTCGTAAGTCCATAAGTCGGAGTTCGTCAGGCAGGTTTAAATGCTTCATGACACGCTTTGCTATCTTTGACACCCTCTCCAACCCATAAGGACTGTACTGCCCCTGTATGGGCTTTATATTGGGAGCTACATACCTTTGAAAGCCAAAGTCTGCCTTTTGTTCTAGTAGCATCTCATATAGGTCATCGCTGATGGGTAAGTACACCTTTGATCTACGTTTAGATTGCTCTAAAGTTAGTTGTCCTTTGTCCATGTCAAGGTCATCCCAAGTCAGTAATCTCATGTCACCAATTCTCTGACACCATTCGTATGCCATCTGAACTATAAGTCCGATGCTTCGATATTCATAATTTGCATAGCTAAAGTCAAGAAATTGACGCACTTGTTCTTTTGCCCACACTACTCGTCTAGGCTGTGACGATTTGCGTCTAATGTTAGAGAAGGGATTATGATTTCCATACTCCATTTCAGTTGCATAATTGTATACTCGTGACGCTACACTGCACACATGATTGGCAAGTGACACACCACGTCTTACCCACAACTCATATGTTCTCTTGGCTAGTCTACTTGATACTGTGTGCCATTTTTTATCACCTAAATTATGACATAAAATATTTAAAAAGTATATATAATCAGCTTTAGTTGAGTCACGTAACACATTGAAATCATTAGATAAAAGATATGCATTACATAATTCTCTGAGTGTAGTAGATCGAGTAACATTTATCTCTAATAGTTTTTGTGTGCGATGCTCGTCAATTAATTTGTTTAACTCCTTTGCAATTTTTTTGGCTTCATTTAAATCGTAGCCTAACTCTTTGCGAGACACAATGCCACTGTCAATTAGTTGACTAGGTGGATTAAACCTGTAAGATTTAACACCCTTTGGGCTATGCCTTTGTTGCATATATCTTAGCAGCTTAACCATTAGAACACACTCCCTGTCAAGAAAGCTAGTATCCAAACCACAGCTACATAAATTAAAGTTATCTTAAATTCTCTGCTCATTATTTCTCCCATCTGTAAAAAATGTGTCGATCAATTCTTGTTGTTTTTGTCTTGGTCTTTGCCCATGCAGGTCTTACGTAGGTAGCATGGTAATGTGTAGCTCCTTCGGTAACGTCTAGAACTATTGTGCCTGACAGGACAATGGACGCATACTCTTGTGCATATCTCCACTCTTTGCTGTCATACTTAGGCTCGTCTTTTTCGCCATTGCAGTACCAACTGAACTGGCATTTGTGTAGTACAGGCTTGTCTGTACCCTTGTATGTGACAGCTTGTGTTACCACATCACACACGTTGTTAGGAAACCTACTGTCTTCTACTCTGTTCATGACAACTTGACCTACTGCTATCTGCCCAAGCATAGATTGAAACTTTGCTTCGTGATATATGTTAAGTGCCATGCACATAAATGCTGTTTCTAAGATACCCATGTGCCTACTCCTGCTGTTAATATGGACAGTATAAATACTGCTATGACTAGCCATAAAGTTATTTTTAAATCTTTACTCATTTACAATCCCCACTATATCAAAGTGGGCATACACTAGCATCCCACCCACAACAAAAATTACTATTACGGCAACCAAAATATCTTGAAAGAAATCTCTTGCCTTTTTCTTCTCTTTTGTTAGCTGACTTTTAATTCTTTCCTTCATCCGATAACTCCTTGTACTACCATGTTAAGTGCTAGTGTTACTACTACTGCACCTATCATTAATAAAAATAATGCGTGTCCCTCATTCATCACAAAAGTTCCTCCAAAATTTACAGTTGTTATCGCCCTTGCACACTCGTTCATGCTTGGCTGTTTCCCAACACTCAGACTGCCAAGGTGAGAAATACTTG
>Ga0070746_10002179_pt1 | contig 11611 bp, 15 predicted proteins | sample VirMetDEL_Mar_21_FD_77016 | JGI IMG/M metagenome (GOLD analysis project Ga0070746, IMG submission 77016) | Aqueous microbial communities from the Delaware River and Bay under freshwater to marine salinity gradient to study organic matter... | ecosystem: Environmental > Aquatic > Marine >... | reverse complement strand
TTACCGTTATACTTATTGAGTAGTTCATCGAATTGCTTGATTCGATCTTGTCCAACAACGAGAATTACCTTAGAGAATTTCTTCTGCAACTCTTGCATGATTTGGATAATAGTACGAGCATTGGATTTTACGATGATGTTGCCGAATGCTTTCTTTGCAAGCATGATCTTATCATCGTAATCTAGAGGATTTTTCTTAGCGTCTTGGCTGTGAGAAACGTAGATCAGCGGTGTTGCCGCTTCTGATCTTGCGACAGATTTGATTTTGTTGACTAGCTTTTCATGTCCAACAGTAATTGGATTCATTCTGCCCCAACCCAAAACTACTGTCTTATTTGGAGCTTCTTCAAGCTTGGGATTGATCTCAATAGCGTTCTTCACTAAGAGTTCATCTTTTACTTTCTTCGAAGCCGTCTTTGGCTTCTCTGTCTTATCCGTCTTCTTTTTAGAAGTCGTTTCTTCACCAGAGTTCGCCTCTGGATTTTCCATAGAATCGTCTTGCATTTCTCTTCCTCTATCGTAGGTTTACCGTAGTCTTACTACAATGATGTGTTATATACTATTTATAAATTACAGTAGTTCCTTAGATTTTTCCCAACTTTGCTCTACTGAGTTAAAATACTCTTTAGTGCTAGCCAGTTCTTCTAGTGCTTCTTTTTCTAAAGCCTCTACGCTCATACGATTTTTCTTTAACAGTTCGCATTTTTCTTCTACTTGACGTAACTTATCACGTACACTTTCAAGTAATCGCCTTGCGTCCTTTTCAGCTTGAATTGCGATTGTCGGATCTACAGGCTCTTCTTCGATAGCTGGCATTACAGGAAAATCTTCTTCTTCAATCTCAGCATCTAGATATACGGGATCACTCAATTCATCTGAAAGTTCAGCTTCAGCATTTTCAATATGATCATTAAGCTGATCAATTAACACTGATTTGGTAAGTCTTCTATCCAATTCAATACCGACTGTACGACCATAAGCTTCTAGTTCATCTTTTGTCATATCAATAAATTCCATAATTAATCCTCTGATTTAACTAATGTAAAGATACCATAAGCAATTGCACCATATGCTGCCCAGCCGATTAAACCTTGAAACATAAGAGCGATTACTCCAACTGCGATAAGAACTCCACCATCCCAAGACGTGCGTTCCATTAATCTGTTTTTTAACCAATTCATAATTTTCTCCTTTATAAAATCGAAAGCAGGCAAGAAGCCTGCTTTTTGTTAGACTTCATAGTCTATTTATCATTTACTGGACATGACCTCTTTGAGATACATCATGCACTGTTTCGATTCCTCGTGGTAACCCTGCCTTGCGAGTTCCGCCGCTGCCCGTGAGTAACCCACCATCTGCGAATACCGATCTAGTGAAGACCACAATCCCGATAAAGGTGAAAATACATAGTTGCTTACTAAAGCCGTCATTAGACCCACCCCCGTAAATTTTCATTTGTACGAATTTCAGAATCTCTGCTCCATGCTCCGGTGGCTACGGAATATATTTCTCCACGACTAATACCTAAATCTCTTAGATCACGGTCTGTAAGTTTGTTTAATTCTTTGATTGTTCTTTTAACTTCTCTTCGATCAGACCATCGCTTCATTACGTTCATGTAAATGTCTACGATGAATGATAGATTGAGAAAGCTTGCGGCAGTAAGTACCATTTGCGTCACATTCATCTCCTTATGTGTATGTTGTGTTTATGTCAATCTTGTTGACACATTTATTTATACACTAAAAGTGATTTTTTGTGATGCTAAATCCGAATACCCGTGATGCGGCAAATGACTTACTTCTGCCAGCCCTTGATGAACTCATCTGAGAAGTTTGCTTTTGAGAAGCCCATTCGATCTACAAGCTTAACTGCATTCTTACCCATTCTATCGATTGCAACAAAGCCCTCTTGTTCTGTGACTTTATAACCATCTTTTGTTTTTAAGAAAGTGCCAATAGCCTTTGCTTTGTCTAGCTTACTGATAATGAGTAGTTTTATTTCAACGATCATATTATACAGTTCAAACAATGCGACAATTTGAGACTTGTCAACGTTTGAAAAATATGCCATTACTTCTTTTCGTCTTTCCGCTCTACCGGCTTTACCTTTTTCGGACTTTAGCTTGTCAATTTCTTTTTGGTAGTACTCATAGATCCAGCTTACCATGTCAGTAACAAACTTAGAAGGATCTGCAATCTTTTCACCTGCACGTACTTTTACGTTCAGATATGTTTTAACTCTTGTAAGCAACTCTTCGTTCTCTGTTATGCCATCAAACGTTGCTTTGTTTACTTTATTGAATTGTTTACCTGCGGCTGATAATAGCAGAGTAACCGCATCTGTCTCTGTTTTTGTCATTGTGGCGTTACCAGTTACATCTTTATATACTGCGTCTACTGACCAGACTGACCTCGTGTCTTTGAGATTGCTTGCGATCTTTTCTCCAAAAGACGCTGACATTGATTCAAAAGATTTTCCTCTGTAGTTAGTGTGCCAAACCACACCGATCTCGGATCTGAGGATTTTAGAAGCAAGCGGGCTTTTCGCTGGTATAGCGTAAACAATCGTATTAGGATGAAAAGTAATATACGATTCTCCATCAATCTCCACTTTCTTAATATCTTTCTTCGCATATAGGAAATCACCTTGTATCACTCCTTTAATATTCATAGATGGCAAATGTTTCAATGCCAAATTCATTTTTATATTCAAATCACCTTTTGTATCAGCATCAACATCCGCTTTAGTCTTATAGACCTTAGGGTTCTTATTGAAGATGCCTTTCTTCGCAACAAAAAACTTACCGTCTGAAGGATCAATGCCTGCAAACACTGCTGGAGCACCGTCCCATTTGACAGTTACATTAACTGCGGAACGAGAATTACCTGCCAACATATCACGTAGAGATCGTAGATAGTTTATAGACTGTCTTGCTCCATCGACACCTGCATTCAGCAAGTTGTCTTCGAGGTGTTCCATGTGAGTGTTTTTGTCTTCAGTCAAAAATGATGAAAGGCGTTGCATTCTATGCTCCAAATAATTTTTTTACGTCTTCAGAATTATCGAGGCTGTACTTAGACTTAATATCAGTCTTCAGTCTACCTTGACAACGATATCCAGCGCCAACAACACGATAGTCTTCGCCTTCTATTTTTCTTGCTTTACTTCCAGATGGTCCTAATCTAAATTCGATATTAACAGATCCTTTATATTCTGGAACATCTAATTTTAAGGGATTGCTTCCTAGATAAAAGAGACCTGCTTTACCGATTTGTATATAATACACATTCTTTCGGTTATATGCTTTAGCTATTATTTTTGCTGAGTCGAAAGATTGGATTGCGTTCATCTTACCAAGATAGCCAGCTTTCTGTGCCGCTGACCACGCTTCTTTAGTGACTGAACCGAAAGGAATTGTGTATGGTGTTTTTTTGTGAAATGCTACTGGCTCTTGCTTACGAATAAAATTAACCCATTCTTTAAGTGCTTTGTCTTGCTTTTTTGCCGCTTCTATAAAAAATGGAATGGCGTCATCTTCTACCGCATCCGGTTTGACTAAAGTGTGGGTCTTATTTAATGTATCTATTCGTATAGACGTACCGCCCATTTGAGCATTCTTGTCTAATTTGATTTCGATATTGAATTCTTTACCGTTGTATAATGCTTCAATATCCCCTGCGCCTTGATTACTGTATCCTGCACCTGGTTTACTACCGACATCTAATCCCTTCACTCCAGCAGATTTCATTGCATCGAAAACTTTCTTTTCGTATGCTAGCCCTTTTGCGCCGACTGATTCGGTAATAAAACTTTTAAATCTGACTGTCATTTTTTAACCTTGAATTTAGTATCGTTTGGGTATTCACCAGCTTTAGAATTTCTTAACTCAATTACATAGTCTTCAACAGTATTACTACATAATATCGTAATCTGCTTAGACTTTGTAGATGGATATCTTATATCATCAATCTTTATATTTTGAGATAACTTATCCAGCTTATCTTTGCCTAACCAGAAGACTTTCCACCCAGTTCGCATACGCCGTACATAAAAATAGTTCATACCCCATGCCCTATTGAAAATCTTTTCGATCTCTCTTGCGTTGGCTCTAGGTACTGCGAGTTTCGGTCTAACTTTATTTATATTACCTCGTTCATCAAACCCAGCTTGGACCTTGTTTAGATCGACTCCAAATGTCTTTAGAAAGGTAGCGCCAGCTGAATTGGGCTGTAAATTACCTTCTCTATCAAACAAAGAAGCGGCACCTGAGTATGAACTGAAAGTATTACCGTTAATGTCTTTGAGTGATATGTACCATGGGTTTCCTTGATTATCAGTCAGTATGATATCGCCGATAATCGCACCAAGCTTATCTATCGGTATGCCTTCTTTCTTAGTGGCACCAGTTCTCTGCACAGCACTAACGATTTCTGCGTTAGCAAAGGGAGCATATGACTCACTCATCATATTCACAACCTCAGAAGTTTCATTGTCTGTGCGAGTTTTAAAGTAATTGTCAAGCGTCTTAACTGTTCTTACCTCAAACTTTTCACCTGCATTCGCACCTCTTGCTATGATGATGTCAAACTTCAGACCGCTAAATGTGAAACTATAGCTAGGAAACTTAGAACTATTTGGAGATATGGAATTGAAAGTCACACTCTCAAGGCTAGTATCTTTGCGTAACTGCATCTTTAAATGATCAATTACTGCTTGGCTTGTATCGTCATTCTTATTGATAAGTTGAAGCCTAAACTCACGAACAGACTTGTCGTTTGTTCCTGGTTTACCTTTTGGATACAAAGGAGCAACCTGATAATTCTTTATCTTTACGATAGAGTTCAGGTTTTCTCCGATCTTTTCGTATACTTCCATACTCATGTGATAGTAGATTCCTCTTGTTTATATCTACTATTTATGAGTTGTCAGTTAAGCATTCTTGCACACGTAAGAACTGAGTTTTCACCCAAACAATCAGTCCATTGGTGATAAACAACTGCTACTACTATTCCCAAAATCATGAATGTCAATGATACTCTTAGCCAGAATTCTGTATCATTCATATTAGTTTCTCCTCATTGTAGCATATTCTACGGGGTCTTGATCTCTTGTGACCGGAACGAGATTGGACTTATGCATTGTGGCGATACCGACGATGTAGTCTCCTGTGTAGACTTGTCTTTCTTTTTTTCTTCCTCCGTCTGGAATTCCATGAACTGGGCTCTTCTCCGAGACTGATTGATAATTCTGCTTAGAAACTGTCGTTGTCGGTGGGACATAAGGTACAAACTCCTTTTTCTTTGGTTTTAGTTTGCCTGATATATACAAGACGTATTCATCAAGCGTATCGAACTGACATGAATGCATGTGATTGCGTCTCATGTCTTTGTTGTATTGTCTCCACTGAACTTCGACTTTTTTCATGTCAAGTTTTTTGGGCTTACGCTTTTTTGACTTTGGAGCGTAAACACCTTTAATTATATGCATACTCATCGGTTCATCTCCTTAGAGTATACTTCTTTTACCCACTTAATGGGTATGCCAGACATTCTACTGGCATTTTTCTGAACTCTCATAGCATCGTAGCCACTGAGTCCAGATTCGAGGATTTCCGCTTCTTCTAGTGCGTACTTAACTTCCCGAATGGTTTCTTCTTTTAGTACCATAATAAACATACCTCATCTGATCTACACCCATTTGGGTGTGCTTCGGATACTCACCAGAAAATTCGACCTTAAGTAGATCGTCCTCTCTGATTAGATGTTTATGATTATGCACTATTTTGTCCCAATTGTCAAGCATTTTTTTCGACAATTTTTTGAGGTATCTTTCTGATAATATAGGATCGTTTTCAATGTTTTTTGTGTACTGAGCCATCAAGTATATAGGTACTGACGAACTGATACATCCGTCTACTAATTCCATAGCTTCAATATCTAGAAAGACTCCTTCATCTGGAGTCACGAACATTAATTTCATCCCTTTATTGTTGTAGGTGATGCTATTTATTTTTGTGAAGTTTTCACATAGTTTATGGATGAGATTATAAAATGTATAAATAACAGCATGGGTGCGTGTGAATGTGTAACAACACAAGAGGCAAGTGTGAACGTTTTTAAACAACTCACAGAAGGAATAACTGGGGTAGCATCTCGAATGCAGGTGGGGTTCCTCCCAGTCACGCAAACTACTTAGAGAAGGCAACTTTTGGTTGCCTTTTCTTTTGGGCAACATCCTTAACAAAGAAGTCAGGCGTATATCCATCAAAGCCGCTACCTGCATTCAGTAACGACAGCATTCTATTTGCATCTTCTGCACTTTTGGTGATATAGAGATTTAACCCAGAAGACTTCTCTAGGACATGAAACTCTCTTGAAACCTTCTTCACAAGGTAGAGCATTACTTTTTATTCTCTAACTTCTTAATTCTAAGGTCTAGTTCGGGCCACACATCAAACTCGTGGAGTTCTTTACATGGGTGACTATTCTTCTCTAGTTCAATGATTCTGGCTTCTAGTTCATCGATTTTCTTTGAGACGTTTGGGTACTTGGTTTTCCAAGCAATGTTCTCTTTGTCGAGGATATCAATGCCATACCTTTCTGTTGCCCAGTCTGCAATATCGTCAAAGCGATTATAGCACCAGATGCCAGCCCTTGTATCTTTAAACCACTTAGTTGATGCGGCACCCAACAGCGACCCCGCAATACTGCTTACCATCCACAACCACATAAGTTTCTCCTAACTAATAAGTCTTATTACTCGATGAATTCTTCCCGATTTCATCAATGAGTTGAATTTTTTCCAATATTTTGTTATCATGTTTCCTTTATTTAAATCCACCGAAGTTTGGTTTTTTGTCTCCGGTTCTTTTTCTGTACGATATAACACTATCGTCATTACCCTCTTTTCGTTCTTCTTTCATGCGACTAGCAAAGTTACCTTTGTCTGCAACAGGAGTATCATCAACTAAGTCTTGTGCCGAATCTTCAGCATCAAACAATTTCATCTTAGATCGATCAATTCCAATTACAAAACGTTTCAGATAGTTTGTGTCGCCCCATCTGTTTTTTAATTGCTTTACCATAAGTTGACCTAGACCCTCTAACTCTTCAGTTGAGATTAAGCCAAACATAAAGTCAGCAGTAGCAGGTAGACCGAACGATTCAGAAGTATCTTCTAAGTTCAAATCTGAACTACTATAGCCAGTACGGGTTGTCTGTGTCGCACTTAAGATTGGCACATTAAACTCTACTGCTAAACCACGTAACTCTTCTGCAATTGCTTTAATCATTGTGTAAGAATTGACATTAGCACCTGCCCTCAATCTAGCACTTGTGCATATATTTAGATAATCTATATACACGATATCTGGATGGAAGTTTTTCTTTAGCTTCAATTCATTCAAAAGATGTCTAAAGTGTGCAGAGCCTGCGCTTGCTGTAGGATATTCTTTGACAATCAACTTACCAGTTGTCTTGCCTCTCACTCTATTAATTCGCTTCATATACACATCTTTAGGTATCTCTTGCAAGGCATCAATAGTGGTATTCAGCAAGTTGGCATCAATACGTTCAGCAATCTTTTCTTCTGCCATTTCCATAGTGATGTATAGAACGTTCTTACCATTCATAAGATTTGCAGATGCACAGTGGGTCATGAACAAAGTTTTACCGACACCAGTACCAGCTAGAGCAATACTCAGAGACTTACGAGATAGACCACCTTTAGTGATCTTATTGAATAAGTCCAAATCAAACTCTACTTTGTCTTCTTTTGTGTGATAGAAGGCATATCGATCTTCGGGCTGTTCTAGAAAATCGTGACCAATGTTTTGATCAAAAGACACACCGAGTGCCTTAGTCAACAGATCAGGAATAGAACCCTTATCTAAGTTGGCGTGATTGCCATCTAACACAAGAATGGATTCACGTACAGCGTTGAAGACTGCCTTGTCTTGGCAGAACTTCTCAGTTTTATCAACGATCCATTCTAAATCAGTTTTAGGATCATATTCTAAACCTTCGATTGTTTCAACTATAGTAGTATACTGGTCGTCTGATATATTGCTTTTTTCATCGATAGCAATCTTTAAGGCGCTTTTTGTTGGTATACTATTATAGTCTGCAATGTATTGTGTTATACTTTTGAAGACCATTTTCTCAGTAAAGTCACCGAAGTACTCTTCACTGAGAAATGGTATAACTCTTCGCATGTAGTCTTCATTATGTAAGAGTCCCGCAAGAACGGTGGTTTCAATCATTCGCTACTGTCTCCTCATTAGCGATTGGAGCTTCTACACGATCTGGTACTTGACTGTCATCATTGATGAGACCCGCACTAGAAGCAATAGTATACACGTTTTCAATGTGTTTGGCAAGACCAGTTTTTTCAAACATCATCAGCCAGAACTCTTTATTGTCAACGATCTCTTTTGCTCTCATTAACTTCTCAGTTAAGACTTCACCAGTGTCGGGATTGAGTGCTTCGTACCATCCAACTTTAGGCTTATGCACAAAGCCAGCTTTCTCTGCCACTTCAAGTAGTCCAGACCACTTCATAATACCACCATCAAACGTAACGGTAATTGGTATCTGAGATTTCTCACGTACATGGCGAGACTTCTCGATATTAATAACAAAGTGGTAGCCCTTAATCTCTTGACCTTCTTTCTCTTGTCTACGACCGATAATCCAAATCGCATCGGCAGAATAATATGCACCAGTACCGCCGGATACGATGTCTTTAGGGAACATGCCAATCTCTTTGTACGTGTGATTGACACAGATCAAAGGAATATCTTTCAGATTAAGGTGAGGTGTCACAATACGGAACAAAGATTTCATCTGCTTTGCACGTGACATGTCTGCTACCGACTTACCGTCCATAGCATCGTCTACTTCTTTCTTAGATGCAAGATTACCAATTGAATCGATAACAATACAAACATTGTCATCTTTATTCAGATCATTTAGCTGATTGGTAATATCGAACTTCAACTGCTCAACGTCAGTGATTGGCGTATGAATAACACGATCCATATCAATACCAAACGACTGAAAGTACTCCGGAGGAGTACCAAACTCACTATCATAAAACAAGATGACGCCATCTTTATGCTTCTTCTGATGTGCGGCTGCCATAAGCAACGCAAACGCTGATTTGAAATGCTTAGATGGACCTGCTAACATTAGCAAGCCTGGACTTAGTCCGCCATCTAGTCGACCAGACAATGCAACATTTACCATAGGCACAGAAGTTTGTGCCATTTCTTTCTTACCAAAGACTTTTGAGTCCATGATAGGCGCAGTTGATTTGATCGTTGAGTTTTTAGCCAATCTTTCCATTAACGATGTCATATTTTATTCTCCATTCATAATTTTATAAAGCTTATCGGCAAACGCATCGATCTTTTCATATCGATTCGGCCAATAAATATAGTCTTTCTCTGGATTCGCCTTCAAGTTATCCAGTAGCGGTATGATGTTATCATACAAGGTTTTTGCACGTGTGTCAACACTTTTAATCTTTTCTACGAGAACTTCGTGTTCTTCGTTTGCTTTTCGAACTGATTCAAGTTCGTGTTCGTCTACGGCTGTAAAGCCAAAATCAAATATATCGTCTGTCATGAGAAAAATCCCTCCAATGAGTTTATATGTTCAAGTTCCCAGTTGATTGCGTCAGACACCATCTTCAGTGGTTCTTTGAACGTTTTGTTAAATTGAGTTTCATAGTCAACATCACTATCTAGACCAAACTCTTTAGGCAAAAACTGTGGAAAAGATATTACATTTTCCATCAAAGGATTAGGCATCTTCATATAACAGAATTTTACTTTACTGCCATTCTTAACTTCTTCTACGGACAGACCATGTTTCTTGATCTGCTGATTGAAGAGAAGTGCGCCTCTGACGTGGATAGGAGTACCTTTCTTATAGATGGTATTTCTATCTTGCCACTTCTCAATATCACTGACACCACGAGGAAACGATACGTCTTCAGGTGGTAAAGATTTGAACTCTTCATAAAAATTCTTTACGAATTCTTGTAGTTCTTTCTCAGTAGAGTTAAGCATAATTCGGTATGCTTTTACGAATTTATCACGAACCACTTGTGGTGTAGAAGACTTCACAGCTTCAATGCCCATGATCTTTAGTTTGGGTTCAGCGTATTGTACCCCTTCGTTGTTATATACGTTAAGTATATAGCGTTTCTTTGCCATCCATATGCCCTTATCAGCGATAGCTTCACGTGCCATCACCATTCGGTTGTCATATGCATTCATACTTTCAAACAGATTGTGATACGCTTTCTCTAAGATAGGTACTAGTTTTTGTTCACACGCTTGATCAATAAACTTCACAGGATCTTTTGGCTTCACTGCTTCTACCAGAGGTCCCATGTTTACATACAATGAATCAGTGTCCATCGCAATCACATAGTCTTCACCTTCACTTTTCAATATCTTGTTCATTGCAGTGTTCATGGCTTGCTCTGCCCATTTAATCGATAACTGACCAGACAAGGTAATGCCTTCTGCAATGAGCATTTCAAAGTATCTGAAGTACTGATTGCCGAGTGCGCCATAAAGAGAGTTCAACAAAATCTTAATAGCCTGTTGAGTGTTTTCAAGTCTATTTATTTCTCGTTTTAGTTCTGGTGAATTTTTAGACTCATTTTCTTGTTTAAGTCGAAGCATATCTTTTTTGATCGAAGCACGTTCATCATATAGACCAATAATGATTGTCGGGAATACACCACGTTCATCTTTACGATACATCGAACCGTTTGCGGCGACAGACAAGTTGCGTTCACGTGGTTCTTCTGACACTGGATTCTTTAGATAATGCTCAACACCGCTTGCAGTGAAATCATCGCCCTTTACCAAAGTCTCTGGTGACATGTTGTATTGCACAATCAGATTTGGATACAGAGAGTTTAAGTCAAATGATGTTACCCATTCAGTCATACCTACTTTAGGCTCTTTTACATAGCCACCAGGATATGGATCTTTGTGTTTACGAACTGCGGGTGGCACTGCAATTTTGCGATCACTCAGATATCGATATATGATTGAATCCCATATACCAGTAGTGCCGAACGCATCATTGTAGTTTACGCCACCCTTGTACGCCACAATCAAAGCCAAGTCCATCAGACCAGTTTGCTTATCAATCTTATCCACAACTTGAACGTCACGAATATTATAGTCGATAAACTTTTGATGATTATGCTTATAGAGTCCGTGCAGAGAACCGTATTCTGAGTAAGAGAGTTTTTTCTCACCAAGAACCACAGACGCAATATGATCTAATGCATAAGAGGCTTGATTGCCGTACGTGTAACCAAATTTTTGAAACAGATCAAAGTAATCGACTTGCTGAACACCGTAAATCTCATATGCGTCCATTTCTTTACCTTTGATACCAATCTTTCTATACTTTGTGATACCAAACGGGGAGAACTGTTTCGCTACTTTATCACCGAGTATACGAATGGTTCTATTGATCATGTATGGAATATCAAAGAGTCGAATGTTCCAACCAGTAATGATGTCTGGACAATTGGCATGCCAAAAAGTGAGAAACTTTAAGATTAAGTCTTCTTCATCT
>Ga0070746_10002178_pt1 | contig 11612 bp, 3 predicted proteins | sample VirMetDEL_Mar_21_FD_77016 | JGI IMG/M metagenome (GOLD analysis project Ga0070746, IMG submission 77016) | Aqueous microbial communities from the Delaware River and Bay under freshwater to marine salinity gradient to study organic matter... | ecosystem: Environmental > Aquatic > Marine > Coastal... | reverse complement strand
TCGCTTCTTCAGCTTCAGCAACCATCTTTTCAGTTCCACCTTCCCACTTTTCTTTTTCTAATTCAGGATAGTTTACACCTACATTGTTCAACCACTCTGGTGCTTTCATAGTTTTGAATTCTTCTAATTGTTGTAATGTATCTTTGATAATTGCTATCTTATTCTTTCTCATCTTTTCATTAGCCCAATCATCAAACTTACCTTCTAATTTTAGTTTGTGTTCTATCTCTACCTGACAATCGAAACAATGCTGAAATAGATTCCACATCTTATTGTCTAACCTTTTTTTCATAACCTTATCACACTTAGGACAAAATAGTGGCATTCTCACATCTTTCATTATCTCCGTCATCTTAGGAATAACATCACCCTTTGGTTTTTGTTTACCCTCATATCCGACTTGAACATAATTTTTTACATGCTCTCTACCAGCTAAAGCATCTTTTAGTGCTTCGTTTTGTCTTACTGATTCTTTACTATATCCCATAACCTACTCCTATACGAATTTTAACATACCTAAGATTTGATTTGCTGGAGCGAATGCGCCAGTATATTTATATAACTTTCCTTTGAACACAAAAGTAATTCCTTCTGATGGTACTACTGCTTTCAACCCACCTATAGCATTGAGTCTGTCTAATTGTGTTTTCAATGTACTCAATACCTTTGGGTCTGTTGATTTTCTGACTTGGTTTATAGCCTTTGTCAAATCATTACGAATCTTTTGAGCTGCTTTACTTGGATTAGCTGCTATAAAGTCTTTCATATTCTTTAGTATTTCAGCCCCCAACTCAAAGAAAAGAACTTCCCAATCTCTGATATGTTTCTTTTGTAACTTAGCATGATCCATTTTATCTGTTGATAGAACCCAATCTAAAAACTTTGGATAATCTTTCAAATCTTTTTTAATCTGTGGTATCTTATATGACTTATCAAAGAAAGCCCATCTCTTTGTTAGTTTCATAAGAACATCATTTGATGGATTTGGATTGTCTGTTTGTTTAGCACCATTGTAAATGTATTCCATCCAATATGCTTGATGATAATCACCTAATGTAGCACTATCTGTGAGTTTATAAATGTTCTGTAATTTCTGTAACTTACCTAAGAAGTAACTTTGTCTCTGTGCAAAGTTCTTTACCACTGGCAATTGTGTAACAAATGGTTTTGTAATACTATATGTTTTTTGTACATTTTGATTTATCTGTTTTATCATACCAGCTAACATTCTAGCACTACCTCTGTCCTCTCCGACTGGAGAACCATAAGTATCGTATTCAATGGTTCCGTGAAATTGTAATAATGATTTATCATAAGGTACGACATTTGAGGTTGCTGGGTACATCACTTCTAGCGACATAAACTTCTTACCCTCAGCAAATACTTTGTCTTTTTGTTTTTTACTCAATCCCTTTAGTGCTTTTTGTAAATCTGTCATAGCAGATACAAATGCTTTTTCAATGTCTCCTCTACCAGAAAACATATTTCTTATACCACTTATATCTAAAGCGTTAGCACCAAAATTCTTTATATGTCCTTTGTTTCTAGCTGCAACTAACTTTCCATTCTTCCAACTAATCATTATATTCTGTCCATCCGTCTTTTCCGTAACAGGACCTTCCTTATCAAGATTACCTTGAAGTGTATTAATAATTAGTGTTTTAAAATCTGAAAATGTTAAATTTTTATTATCAAATGGATGATTGAGGTGTCCATAAGCACCACCCTCTAATAGTAATTCTTTCTTCCACCAATCCTTAGAAAATGTTTCTACCACTTTGAATTCATTGGGTAAATACTCTGTAGCATTAGCACCAGCAGCAAACAAACTACCTATGATGTTGTCTATAGCAGCGCTAGTTCCCATCCAACTAACGACATCCCATCCTAAAGGTTCTATAACATCACTCATCCATTTCTTATATTTATTTACAGCTGTATTAGAACCCTTTGCTTGTCCATGATCTAAATAAGTTAGTGGTACGGATTTATAAGCATCCTTTATTGAATTTCTAGCACCATCCCTTATTATGTAATCCATTACAGCCCAACCAGCATCGCTGTACAAAGAATTTATCCATTCTGTAGAAACCTTTACATATTCAGAATAGTCTTTGTGGAATGTTGAAGGACCATCGTCTAAGTTTCCATTTACAGTAGTACTAGCCTCAATCAAAAATTCTTTTATCAAATCATCCGATAGTGTATATGTTTCAAATAATTTTTTGAACTTATTAGTCATCATATTATAGATACCTTTATCATAGTATCCAAATACCTTTTTGAAAGTCTTTTGTTTTTCACTATCATCATACTTTGGGTTTCCTAACAAGTCTCTCATCTGCGTACCACTCATACTTCCTTGTTGTGGTGCTGTGAGGAAATACCCATGCTCATCAAACCCTTTTATGTTACCCTTACTCTTTTTATAATCTTGATAATAAGATAGTCCACCACTCTTCTTTTTTCCACTTCCTAATCTACCAGCATCCTTTGCTCCAAATGCGTATACGACTGCTGTTGTATCAGGATTGAATTTTTTCAAAAGGTTCTCAGCAACATATGGTGTTCTTTCTTGTACGATTCTATTTTTTGGAATACCCATCTTTACCATATGTCTTACTTTTTCTTTGAAGTCCATTGGATGTCTTGGTGGCTGTTTGATGTTGGATGTGGTTATGTAAGCCTCATCTACTTGTTTGGACAACCATTTATATGTTGCTAAATGTCCACTATGAAATGGTTGAAACCTACCACCGAATACACCAATAGTTTTTTTGATGTTTTTATTTTCATTCATCTTTTTATAACCACTACCATAAGGAACTGAAGAGTTACCTTTCTTCTTCATCTTATTTATACTTTTACGACTTGGTGATGGTAACATACCAGCAGGTGCTCCGAACTCTTCGTTCTTAGCCTTTGTCTTCTTCTTCATCTTATTGATGTATGCACGATAGACAGCAGCTTGTGAAGCCTTACCCATCTCTCTAGCTCTCTGTTCCATAGCGACAGCAGCTTGTATCTTATGTGCGTGTGATTTACCACTACTCTTTATTTTAGATACGGAAGCTTGAGCATCCTTCACTGTAGCGAACTTCAATCCTTTGATTGTTCCCTTTGGATTCTCATCTGTATATAAATCTGAATGAGATGATGAGTTTCTGTGTTGTCCTTTCTTACGAGGTTTTCTTGGAGCCTCATTCATCTTTAGTTTTTTTCGTAAAGAACTAATTTTCTTTATAAGTTCTTTTTGTTTAGGAGAACCTGGCATCATCTTCATAGCCTGAGTATACATTTTGAATAACTCTTTATTCTCTCCTATTACATCGTATCCTATAAGAGCCATAGCTAAGTCTCTTGGAGAGTCTCCTCTGAATTGTTTCACTACTTTTTTATAATTTTTTCTAATCATAGCCGTAGCCTTACTAGCAGACTTTCCATATTGTGTAAGGAGCTTATGTATCGCTTTTACATCGGATTCGTTTATGGATTCCATAATCCTAAACTTTAGTGCTGGTCTTCCATTTATCAATAAGTCTCCGTTGTCATTATAGTCAATGGATTTTACGACAACCTTTTTATTTTTGAACCTACCCATTAGGATTGTATCCCCAACCTCTACTGGTAGTTTTATGGATTCAAAAAATTTAGATTGGCCAGGATCTTTGAATATCTTCTGGTGTTTCTTTTCTCTTCTCAACCACTTTTTTGCAATCTTATTCTTTGGTGGTTTTTTCAAAAACTTATCTATACCCTTACTAACCAGCATTTTAAAATGTTTCTTTATCTGTGCATCCGATAACCTCTTGTTGTTGGATACGATTAGAAAGTTAGAACTACCAAATAAACCTTGAAATGCTCCCATATTGTTTTGTACATCTTGCCAACTCTTTCTAACGATACTTGCTGGTACTACTCTGTCTCTTTGTTCATTTCGTTCCATAGCAACATCCAATGATGTATTTACAAACACCATATAACAATCGTAACCCAGCTTTTCTAACTTCTTCTTCTTATCAGCTATACTACCATACTTATGTCCTGTACCATCTATGATAACACCCAACTTTCCTTCTGTGTATATCCTCAATCTTTCTTGAGACAAAGCCTTAGCATACTTTCTCAACCCACTTGTGTTGTAATCTACAGGTTTACCAGCCTTATCCACACCAGTCAAATCAGCAAATAGTTCATCAGGCATATTGTCCACATCAGTAGTACCAAAATACTTATTCAATAGTAACTCAAACTCACTGTCTTGGTTTACCATCTTTAGTCCCGTCTTAGATACATTTATCTTTTCAGGTATACCAAATAACTTCTGTGCTACGAAAGATTTACCACTGCCAGGACCACCAGCCAAAAATATTGCTTTGAAGATGCCAGGATCTCTAGCACCCTCTTCTATCACTTCTTTTTCTATAAATGGTTCTATGAGGTATTTTGTAAGTTTATCCATAATTTCCTATGTTTCTATTCATATATAAATATAAAGTTATGCTAAATTGTGTTATATAATTATCACAGGACATGGTCCTTCTTTTCCATCGCTACCAGCTGAACCAGCACTACCATCTGATGCCGCATTTCCACCTTTATCTCCTTTACTTCCTCCGCTACCTCCTGTTCCTCCTGTAGACTGCATTCCTATGGTATTACCACCAGCATTTGTGGTGGCTTGAAAGGTATCGTAAGTCAATTTATTATCTGAATCATCAGGATCAGTAATGGTGTGTCCTGAAGTCAAAGCACCTAACGGATTAGCTGCTGTTGGTGTAAGATTTGATGTTACGATGAGAGCTGTTCCTCCGTTACCAGCGGCTCCACCGCCGCCTCCACCACCTCCGCCGGAGTGGACATTACTTCCAGCATCTTGTCCGTCACCACCGTTACCACCATTACCACCGTCACCACCATTTACTTTTACAGACATAAATCCATGTGTACCAGTATTGTTACCTGGTGAAGCAACATTAGCAGAATATAAATCAGTTTGCCACCAGTCAATAACTTTTGCTACAATACAAACTAATCCACCATTAGAACCAGCGCCTCCACCAGCACCACCAGCACCACCACTAGCAGCACCACCTGCACCTGTAGACGCACGACCACCACCACCACCTCCTCCGCCGGAGTTACCTGGCATAGTTGTTAGTCTTGCGGGATAATCATTCGAACCATATTCAGCACGAAACTTTACGATACTATCAGCAGGTGTAGAGAACCATTGTATACCTGCCTGTACAAGAGAACCACCCGCACCTGCACCACCACCTGCATTATCTCCACCACCTAAATTTGATTGTCCGCCACCGCCACCAGAACCACCTGTAACACCTGTAAAGTTTGAAATCATTGGATTATCATTACCAAGACCATCTTGAGGGTTAGAGCCTGCACTACCCGCTGAAGGACCTACATCGAACCCAACACTAGCACCTGTAAATTTACCACCATCACCACCACGGCCTCCATTAGCTCCAGCACCTGGACTTACTAAGGTTCCATCACTATAAGGAGTAGCACCGCCTGAGCCTCCTGCGCCTCCGTCAGGACCCTGTAAAGCACCTCCGCTATTTGTTGTACCATTAGGACCATTAGCACCATTACTACCATCGTTTCCATTGTTGAAAAAGGTAACGACTCTATTAGTATCACCTGAGTCTGAATAAATGAATATACCTTCTGATGCGAATATTCTGAATCCGTTACAATTAATATTTAAATTAGCGGTACCAACATCAAGAATCAGAGCTCCAACATATATATCTCTTTTTAGTGTTATTGTATCATCATCTCCTGCAGATTCTTTTCTAAACATAACATCACCATATCTAGGAGATGTTACATTTCCAATACCAGAAATTGAATTATCCGGAGTTGAATTAGTTCCATGTTTCCAAAAAGATATGGAAGTAGCATATGATGATATTCTCATATCACCATCCCTACCATCACCAAAGATAGTTTCAGCTCCTATCAAAAATTCTTTACTATTTCTACTATATACACCTGTTCCTCTAATTATACCATCCGAACCGAATGATATCTTAGCTCCTTGTCCTGTATTATTAGTTGCTCCTGCATAAAAAGCACTTACACTACCGACATCTGCGTGTGCTACATTCGCATCAACCATACCAAAAAGTTGACTGTTATGAGAATTAAATAAAACGGAAGTACCAATGGTAAAACCATTTGATGAACCACCGAATGTACCTGTATCAGCGTTTATATCACCTGTAACTGTAGCGGAAGTAGCAACTAGAGCTCCAGCATGCGTAACCCTAAATGCTGGTGTTCCACCTGTTCCTGCTGAAAAAGCATTTGTCTGTCCTGCAGGAAATACTCCAACACCTGTTGATGTTATTCCAGTTTCAGCTACCGTAAATCCAGCGATAGTACCTTCATCAGCGTTTACTTTTCTAACTACTAAATCACCATCTGGCTTTACATGAAACTTAGAAGAACTTATTTCTATGTTACCTTCTGAACCACTTACAAAATTTTGATTTAAATCACCAAGTAAGAATGTGGGAGCCTCTAATTTTATCTGTGAACCTGACAAGAAAGCAACCTCACTCATTATACCAAATCCAGTAAAGTCTGCTGGTACATTTCTTGTACCTGCGACTCCACTCAAATCACCAACTCTAGTTTTCAATTCTATATCATAAATGCCACTACCTGTTCTTTCAACGATGTCCATATACGGAGTAGCTTTATTTTTAGGATTAGCATTCAATCTTATGTAACCAGTACCAACAGTGTTTGTTCCTGTACCACTTATGTATCTTCCAGTACTTACTAATACCTGTCCATCAGTATAGCTTTCAGGACCACCGATTGGGTCTCCTACGGAACCACTCGCATCTCCAAACAATGTTGGTGTACCTATGGTTCCCCAATCTAAAGATGCGGTAACATTATTCATTATAAAGTAAGAATCGTCTGTACCATCCGTTGTTACTCTTAGTTGTATCTTTATCTTTGAGCCTGTCGGTGATGGTGACAATGTTCCATGTTCGAAAAATAAATCTTTTGCAACTTCTCCAGTACCATCATTCGGACCCCAAAATTGTTTCGTTCCTATTACACTGTTACCATTAGAATTATTTAGTAATCGTATTTCTGCCCTTGTCAAATCACCTATCTGCTGTACTGAACCTGTGACAAATACATGAAAGGAACCAGAATGTGTGTGTCCACCAGTAACATCGAATCCGTCTGCGTCTCCAGTATCAAAATTTTGTCCTGGACTTACATACGCCATTACATTAGCACTAGTATAAAGTCTTAGCTGTCCATCATTATCATTATCAGCTACATATTCTTTTTTAGCTCTTGAATAATACCCAACACCCCTCTCAACAAATATGTTACCAGCCAAACCATCAGGATCATCATCTCCACCCGCATTTGTTCTTGATGAAGAAACCATCTTTACATATTCTGTGTTGAATCCAGTATCACCAACCTTCTTTATCAATAGAATTTCACCCTTAGTAAATCCTGTCACATTTTTCAATTGGAAGCTTGATCCTGTAGTCGGTGTGGATGAGCCAGATAAAGCAGCTGAGTTAGCTATAAATAATTGTCCACCAACAGCGTTTACTGATTCTTTTTCAAATGTAGTTGTTGCTAGAGTTCCTCTTACCTTTATATTTTCAAATTCTGCATATCCGTTTTCTGCGGCTGTTATTATAAAGCCTGATGTGTCTGTTATATAATCAGCAGACCTTATCGAACCTTCTTTATTTAGAATTAGGTTCTCAGCAGTTATGGTAGAGTCTCCAAGTGACCAACCACCGATTGTACCACCAACAAAATTTACATTTGAACCAGTTACATCACCACCAGCCTTTACATTAAAGTTTGAAGATGATATGAAAAATCCTTGACTATCAGTTACGGATGAACTGATAAAAAATGTATTACCAGCAGTAAAAGCATCATTTGATAAATCAAAACTACCAATCTTACCACCAGTAAATAAGACTGTCGAACCAGTTATTTGTCCCGACTGACTCATTACTAAATTTTTATTAGAACTTACTATAGCTTGTGTGTTTACTTCGAATCCAGCTATTGAAGCTGAAGCAAATTTAGCAAATCCTTGAGAGTCAATACTTGAAGAAGCATTTAGTACGGTTGATGGGTTTCCATCAATCAATGCGGGTGTACGAATATTATCAACAGATAAATTACCTTGTACTGTAAGTTGTCCATCATCAAATTGTAAGAATTGTGAATTTTCTTTGTCACCTAAAAGAATAGCACTAGCGGTAACATTACCCTCTGGTGTTATATGTAAACCAGACGAACTAATCTCAATATTCCCACCACTACCACTTATAAATTGTGTTGTTGTCTTTCCAACAAAGAAAGCGTCTGCTTGTACTTCAAAAACCGATGGGTTAGTTCTAAACTTTAGTGAACCACTTTGTCCAACCAGCTCTAAACCAACACCAGCATAATTATCGCCACTGTCTGGTAAAACAGAACCACTGTAAATCATAAATCCAAATGTACCAGCTAATGATGGGTTAGATGCTGATATAAATCCTTGGTATCCAACAGACCTCATAAATCCTGAACCAGTAGCACCATCAGTTCCTGTTTCAGGCAGTACAGAAGATACACCACCAAAGTGCATTCCACTCGCAGTACTTTCACCACCTATAAATAAACTACCCGCCATTGTGTTGTCATTACCTGACATAAAAGAGTTAGCACCATCAAATACGGAACCACTATTGAAAGCAATAGAATCTGCTATGTTATTGTTTGAGTCATAAAACTCAACCATAAACTCAAATGTTTCAGGTCTCTTATGTTGAAATTCTGCTGGCATTTCTTTTTCAAATGAAAAGTATGATGGTGAAAAACCAGTATCGGTTGCTGGTGAAACTGAAACATCTGCTATATACCATTCTCCCTCAATAACCCTAAACTGAACTACAGCGTTTCCATTTCTATCAGGAACAAACTCTGTTGTTACAGTTTTGAAATCAACCTCAACATCATCCGTATTTAGTATTTCTAAAGAACCTAATCTTTTTCCGTATTGTGATGGTTCCACTATCTTATTAGAGGTTTCCGAATCAATCAATGGTGATGATGCTTGGTACATAGATGAGCCTGATATGTAAGGTAGTAACAATGCTCTGTTGTTAGAGCCTTTCCTACCATAAGCAGTAAATGTTAGGTTGTAGTCTAAACCAGCAGTCAAATTAAATCTATAATCATCCTTTAGTTGAAATCTTAATTGTTTATCAAAGTCAGCTATACTACCAGAAAGTTTTACAGCATCTAATAATATATTGTTATCAAAATTAGCAGTCTCCGTAGAACTAGCAGTTAGTCCGTTGTCGTTACCAAACTTATCAAAGTAAGTATTTATATCTGCTTGGTTTTCAAAGTAACCACTTCTTTCTCCTCTTCCAACAGAATTTAAATCAACCATAAGCTCAGACGATTCGACTGGTAACTCTGCTAGTACTTTGAAATCATCAAATGAACCCTCTGGTCTTACATAAACTTTTGTTTTGAATACATCACCTGAAAATGTCCTCATATTAGAAATAGCAACATCAGCATAAGACTGAACATTTACTGTAGAATATGATGCTGTAGGTGGAGCATCGAATTTAGTTACAGCAGTTCCAAAGAATGGTAGTATTATTTCTTGTCCATCCGCATTTGTTTGTGTAAAAGGTTTTGTTACAAAAGCAGTAGAACCATTACTAAGGTCTTCTATAGACATCGTATGTGCTGAATTTAGAGTAGGTGGAAATGTAAGCTTTAGTTCATTGAATTGGTCTTGATTATATTTTGAACTATCTATACTTTTTAGTATAATCTGTCCATCTATTTCTTTTGTACTAAAAGAGTGTGCTGTTGATTTGAAGCTAAAAGGGAATTGTTCAGGTGAATTGAATTTAGCAATATGTCCAGCCCTTTTGAATAAACTAAACTTTCTCTTTCCCTTTTTAGCTTTGAAAGACTTTTTCATTCTACTAAATTTGCCAGTCTTTCCTTTTGATTGTACAATTTTTGTACTTGTTTCTGCTAAAGCACCTTGTTTTGGTTCTTCTGTACTAAATTCTTTGAAAGAAAATCCATCTGCTGGAACACCTTCTACATTGAAAGCATCCGTTACTATAGGAGCAGCAGGGTCTGTCCTCTCCATAGTTCCTAACCTTTTTTCGGTTATACTTACCTGAGGCTGTGTGTAAAATCTTATGGGTTGTGTATTTACAGCTACTGGATTTATTATAACTTCTTTAGTAAGCCTAACATTATATACACCTTGAAACTCTTCTGGTATAGGTTCAGTATCAGCAAATAAACCAGGAGCTGTGGGTATTGAGTCTAACTCTCCTACAACAATAAGATTAGCAGGACCAGCTGCTGTATCACTGTATACCTCTACCGATATCCTACGGGATGTACCCTCTAAATAATCAGCAACAGGTTCGTGATATATTGAGTTACCTTCCCCATCAACAAAGTCAAATTGTAACTCTACACCATTAGCCATATATGGTCCTGTCTCTATAAGAAAAGAGCTCTTTCCTTGAGGTAAACTTTGTGGCATATCGGAAATGATGATATGTGGTGATGTGTTTACATCATCAATCAGTACATCTAATTCGTCTAAGTCTTTTAGTGGTTGAAATCTTTTTACGATACTCATAACTATAAATATAAAACTTTTGAAAAAGAATACTTATTTATATATACAACATATGGAGATTATCGGTATGAAAAAGAAATATTCATTTACTATAGAAGAGTCGCTGATGGATTGGTTCAGAGTCTATGTTAGAGAAGAGAGCACCACGATGAGCGCTGTCTTGAATCAATATGTTCTAAGTTTGAAAAGGGGACAAGTAAAACCAAAAAGAGTTATGTACTCTAGTCAAATAAGACATTAGAGAAAGTATTCTCTTTCTTTATCTCCAATAAGGTATCTACAGCATCTCTCATAGAATCTATATGAGAAACAATCATAGTAAACTGAAATTGTGATTTTAGATACTGAAATAGATTATATACAGAATTTAGGTTATCTGAGTCCATAGTTCCCCAACCCTCATCTATAGCTAAGAAGTTAGGTGCTGGTAGGTTAGAAACATTTATCAATCCTACACGCATAGCTAGTGATGATATGAATCTTTCCATACCACTACTTAGTTCAAGAGGCCAGACATTATCGTCATCATATACAATATAACAATTTATATTTTTACCATCCATCTCTAATATCAAAGAAAAGTCTACAATCTGTGAAAGTATATCGTTTACAGCACCTTCGATGGTTGGTATTGCTTTTGATATAAGTTCGTAAGGTATACCATCTCTTTTGATAGCATCCATATAATATTGATAAGCAGCGTACTTATCTTCTAACTCTTCTACCTTTTTGATATTAGACATTATGTTTCTACGATTGGTTTCTAAAACTTTTATTTCACCATTTACTTTTTGTAGTTTGGTATCTAAATTATCTATTGTCATCTCTAAAGAGTTTGATTCTCCTTCTAATCCATCTATCTCTTTTTGTAATCCGATATTATATTGTATATCTTTTTCTTGTTCGT
>Ga0070746_10002175_pt1 | contig 11617 bp, 7 predicted proteins | sample VirMetDEL_Mar_21_FD_77016 | JGI IMG/M metagenome (GOLD analysis project Ga0070746, IMG submission 77016) | Aqueous microbial communities from the Delaware River and Bay under freshwater to marine salinity gradient to study organic matter... | ecosystem: Environmental > Aquatic > Marine > Coastal... | reverse complement strand
TGGTTTAATAAGATGATAAATAATTTATGAAAATACAAACCACAGAGATATTTGAGAAGTTGGAAGAAAATAAAGATAAGAGATTACTTTTATTTCAGGGTTCGGCTCGTTCTGGTAAGACCTACAACATTATCTTATGGTTGGTGATACATCTACTCCAAACACCAAATAAAACCCTCTCAATAGTCAGAAAAACCCTACCAGCATTAAAAGGGTCAGTCCTACAAGACCTCAAAGAAATACTTGAAAAACTTGCACTATACAATCCTGGTGACTGGAAAAAACAGGAAGGATATTATACATTACCAAATAATTCAGTTATTGAATGGTTCTCAACCGATGAAGAACAGAAGTTAAGAGGTAGAAAGAGAGATATGTTATTTGTGAATGAAGCAAATGAAATAACAAGGGACGAATATGTGCAATTGGCAATACGAACCACAGGTCAAATCATAATGGATTATAACCCCTCAGATTTATATTCTTACATATATGATTTAATTGAAACGGAAGATGATGTGTTTTTCCATAAATCAACATATAAGGAAAATCCCTTTCTAACGAAGGAAATTATAAAAGAAATAGAATCACTCCAAGATAAAGATGAAAACCTTTGGAGGGTCTTTGGATTGGGTGAGAGGGGTATTGCAACCAATAGTGTATTTACCAAATATTATGAAACAGATGAAATACCCCAAACCAAAAATATATTCAGGGGACTTGATTGGGGATACAACGACCCCACAGCATTTGTTGAAATAAGAAAGGTGGATGATAATATCTATGTGAAAGAATTATTATATCAAAGGGGATTAACTGCAAATGATATTATTTATAAGATACAACAGATGGATATTGACCCCACCGATGAAATATGGTGTGATTCAGCAAGACCTGAGATTATTGAAGATTTAAAAAGGTCGGGGATAAATGCAAAGCCAGTTAAGAAAAATACCATCTTGCATGGAATAGACCTTATCAAAAGACATAAGGTTTATATACATAAAGATTCAACTAATATTTTAGATGAGTTCAAGAACTATAAATGGAAGAAAAATAAAGACGGGAATATATTAGACACCCCTGAGGATAAATACAATCACGGCATAGATGCGATTAGATATGCGATGGAGATGTCAAATAAACCAAAACCACAATATCACTTTTTATGATGAAAGTACAACTTGGAAACAAAGATTACGAATTAAAGGGGATTACCCTTGATATGTATGAGAAATTAAAGGACAATAAAAACCCTGAGAATGATGAGTTCATTTCCCTTATCACGGGAATACCTCAACATAAGATAAGACAAGCAACCATGCAACAGATTAACTTCGTTGCAAAGGTATTAAACACTTATGTATCAAACGAAACACAACAGGGTGAGTTAAGACCTTTAATCTTTACAGGAAAGGAAATATTAGGACTTATAAACCCCTCAAAGATGTCATATGGTGAATGGGTGGACCTTGAAAGTTTATTGTCAATGAGACCCCTTAATTTCAAGCATATTGCAGCAATTTTATATAGACCCACAACCAAGTATGACAAAATGACAAATGAAAGAACATTGGTTGAATATGATTATGATGAGTGTGTTGAAAGAAGTAAGGAAATGGGGGATATATTATTGAAGGATGTATTGTCTGCCATTTTTTTTTTAACCAAGTTCAATCATCTGCTCGTAGAAGATACACTAACATCTATGGAGAACCAGTAAAGGAGGGAGACCCCGTAGAACCTGATGAAAGGACATATGAGGAGAAGTTGTCCGATATGATGAACTTTTATTATCAGACCTTTATGGTACTTACCAATGAAGACCCCTTGAAAATGAAAGAGGTATTGAAGTTAGATAAAGATGAAGCATTACAATACCTTTCATATAGAGTTGATAAGGCGAGAAGGGAAAAGAAGGAGATTGAAAAGATGAAAAAAAGATGATTAGATAAATAAAAAATATTTATACATAATACAACAGGATATGAATAATTTTAAACAGATAATAGATTCATTTGAAGCATTTGTCGCACAACACCCCATCATTCAAACTTTTACTTGGGGTAGATTGTCAGATGTGGGAAGGAATAACGAACCATTAAACTTTCCCATATTGCATGTTATACCCTTACCATCAACCATCAACGACACCTATACAGATTTTCAATTTAACATAATCATTGCCGACCAATTAGATGATGAGGACATAAATCAGTTGGATGTATTGGAACAATCTCATCAGTTATTGCAGGACTTCATTCAATACTATATTAACCAATTACAGAATTATACATTCTTTATTCAAACCCCCGTTCAGTTCACCCCATTCCTTGACCGATTTACAAAGGTGATGGCAGGGGTTGAAGCACAAATAACATTTAGAGTAGAAGGTAGTTATTGTTTATAATGGAAGAAGAATTATTAAAAAGAATGGGTGAGTTCACGGTCAATTTCTTAAAACAAGAGATTGATAAGCCAAGACCCCGATATGATTACAGAGGTCAATCATTGGGGTCATATCCTGTTAATGCATCAGGTAGATTAAAAAACTCCATAGATTACAGAGTTGAGTTAAACCCCGATTTTGGTGAATATGAAGTTGTAATCACAATGGAAGATTATGGTGTTGATATTCTTTTTGCTGAAGGAAGAAGACCAGGAAAATGGCCTGGTAAGTACCCTTCACAAAACCCACAGAATATTAGAGATTGGGCAAGAATTAAAATACCAGGTTTTTCATCATTAAGTGAAACGGAACAGAAGGGATTAACCTTTGTAATATCAAGGTCAATACAAAGAAGGGGTATTGGACCAGTAGATATATTGGGACTTGCAACCCCTGATGTTGAAAAGATATTTGAGGATTATTATGATGAACTTGTTGCATCAGGTGAAATAGAAAGGGTGCCAGGTCTTGAAGATATACAGGATGTCTTAAATAGAATTATATTCTTAAACAACGAGAACTTAGAAATACTATGATTACATTATTATCAACACCAAGAAAATATCAACCAGCATATGGAAATAGTGTTATTCAGTTCAGCAGCACAGCACAGACCGCATATTACAAATACAGGTATGTTGTTGATGTTTATGCGGACAATAACTTCATATCAAGATTAAAAATAACCCCACAGAATAATAGTTGGGGTCAATGTGATATAAGTGAAATAATTAGAAACTATACCAACTCAAATCCAATCAATATGGGTTGCACGGGTAATACCCCGATTAACACTTGTAAGTGGGGTTGGTTAAATGAGGACATCACCAACTTTAGAGTATATGTTGGTGAAGAATATGCAACAACAGAAAATGGTGATACTTTAATTTATGATGGTAATGGAAATGTTGGAGACCCTGCTGTAAGTTGGGGTAGAGATGAGAAATATATATTCAATGGTGTTAAAGAATGGTTTGATGGAAAGTATTATAATTCAAGTGTATTTTATCTTAATACATCATTACCAACAACCCCTGAGCCGTGGGATACACATAGATACTTAACCAATGCACCAAGAGTACAATACATTCAAGAAGGAGAACATGCAACACTGGCAGCATTGAACCCCACCTTAATTGACGACCAGTTAATATCAGAGGGAGGGTTAGGTCAAGTATCAGAAGCAGTATATTCAGCAAGATTTGAGTTTTATGATATTAATGATAGTTTGGTTAGTTCAGCAAGAACTTACAACACCATAGATAATTGTGGTTGGAGATTGAATTGTTCTGGTGGTACAGCAACCTTACCAATCTTTGTTGATTACCAAAAGAAATATATTTCATATGTTGGAACAGGACCAGCCAACTTAGATGAGCATGGTATATTATATCCAAGTTCAACAAAGTATTATAGAGTATGTTTGGAGAAGGCAACAGAACCACCATTACCAACTCCATCATCAACACCTCAACCAACCCCAACACCATCACCAACAATTTCTGCTTGTGATTGTGGTGTTTATGACATTTATAATCCATATGAGTTCCAAGTTGGTATACAGTATGAACCTTGTCCTGGTGGTGAAATGGCAGTTTTTTCTTTACAATCATTAAGTTATGCTCAGGTTGAAAGTTGTACTCCACCAACATCAGATTTTAAAGATGTGGTGATTACCTTAGTTGGAAGATGTCAGTGTGATACACCGACACCAACTCCAACACCAACACCATCATCAACCCCATCACCTACGGGTAGTAACTTTATTGCATTAAACAGATGTGATGATACAACATATGCTCACTTTAATAACACAACGGGGGCAACCATCGGTCAATTCTTCTGTTATAACAATGAGGTATATGAAATTGTAACCTTAGGTGGTGGTGGATTTATTTCATCAAATATCACCACATTCTACGCAGATTATGCATCAGCATTTGCGGTATGTCCTTGTGGTGGTGAAATACCAAGTGAAGGGTCTTGTCTTGATGCGGAACAAATATCAGAATGGTTCTATTATTATTTCCCTGAGGAATGTAGTTCAACAAATATTAGATTAATGTTTGAGAATAAATTGGGAACATATGATTATTATACCTTTAAGGGGGCTGAGGACTTGGGTTATAATGTGAATAGACAAACTTATACAGAAGCACCTGAACTTTATGTTGATGGATGGGATGATAATACTTATTACGGTTGGAACTACACCAATAAGGTATGGAATAACCCTCAATCAAAATCAGGTATATTAAGAAGTGGTTATATTCCAAAGTCAGATGCAATTTGGTTAAGTGAAGAATTATCAAGGTCACCAAGAGTGTATATTATTTTCCCTGATGGTGATATTGAACCAATCATTCCAACCAATACTGAGGTGGTAATACCAAATCCAAAAAGACCAGGACAAATTGAATTAATCCTTGAATATAATGGAGGATATAAAGAATTAAGACAACATAACTAATGGTTCAATTATTAGCGTATGATATTGATGCGGGACAATGGAGAAATCTTGATGTTCCAAGTGATTTAACAATCTCTGTTAATAAATCTATTGAAGAGGTGCAGGATATTACCCAAAGAAAGACATCTTTCACCAAAACCTTTCTAATCCCCTCAACGGACAATAATGAGAGGTTCTTCCGTTCAGCATTTAATGTAAATGCAACTGACTTCAATAACAAACTTCAAACCACTTGTGTAATTCAGTCAGGGGGTAATGATGTGTTTAGAGGAAAGATGAGATTGAATAAAGTTATTGTTGAACCACAGGGGACACAATATGAGGTATATATAGTTCAAGAGATTGCACCCTTTTCATCGGTATTACAAAACTTTAACATTTGTCAGTTGAATTATGAAGATGTGCAACACGAATTAATATATGACAATATCATTGCCACTTGGGAATATACGGGAGGGACATATTCAAATTATTCAGGTATAACAGGAAATGTATTATACCCCATTGCCAATACAGGTTATGACCCTGACTTGTCGTATGGAACATTTGGAGTGGGTGGTTCAAACTTTACCAACCAAAATGAACCAATCACCATAGACCAGTTTAAGCCGTGGTTAAATCTAAGATATATGATTGATTTAATCTTTGAGGAAGCGGGGTTTAGATATGACAGTCAATTTTTCAATACCGACTATTTTCAATCCATATTCGTATTGGCGGGAAATAACTCAGGTATGGGAACAGCAGTTATTGGAGACCGACCTGAAAACCAAAATGTATTTTTATCAACATATGAGGGAACAAATTATTTTTATGATTATCCAAATCCGTTGGATGCATGGAACTACTTTGTATATAACACCATTGAATATGATTATTTAGACCAATTCAATGAAAGTGGATTCCCCGCAACAGGACCAGGAACGGGTAAGAACTGGTTTACCGTACCTATTACAGGAAACTACCAATTTCATATTGAGCAAGAAATCTTTATTGCAGGAACAGCATATGCCCCCACATATATTGATGTTGCCATTAGAGATATTGACACAGGTAGTATAGAATCAATACAATCAGGAGTTCCAATTCCTGTTGGTTCAGCCACAAGAAAGATATTCTTTTTAAACGCATCTCTTACCAAAGGACAAAGGGTGGCAGTTATGTTTAGAAGACAAACAACAGGTGGAGACCCTTACAATAAATTAGGATTTAGACCTGGTACGGATGGAGCATTTTGGGAGTTATATAATTCACCAAATGTTGTTGCAAATCTTGGTGATGTATATTGGGAAGACAACTTACCTTGTGATATTAGTGCCTTGGACTTTTTTAAGGATGTTATTGGGGTTTTTAACCTTGTGGTAATACCAAATGGTGAGAACTCATTTTTAATTGAGCCGTGGACGAATTATTTAAGTTCAGCCAGTGGTACAACTTATGATTGGAGTGATAAGTTGGATTATAATTCAACATATGAAATCACCCCATTAGATTTTGATTTGCAAAGAATCTTACATTTAACTTATTCAGAGGCTGATGATGTATTGAATGATTATTTCATCAATCAGTTTAACGCGATATTTGGTGAGAAGTTTTTTGAGAAACAATCAGACCTATTATCGGGGACACAAAAACTTCAATTCAATTTTGAACCCCTACCAACAGATTCAATCGCATCAGGTTCAACAATGATTATACCTGAGTTATATAGATTGGGAGAACCAAATACTGACCCACGACAAACACCGATGTCCTTAGGATTGAGGTTGGGATTCTATTGTGGAAAACAATATTTTTATACAGGTTCAACAAATAGTGATAATGCTGAATATTTTATCTTATCAGGGACAACATCAGTGGGACACGACACATATCCCGTTATAAGTCATTTATCACAATTAACAGAAAAAGATGATGTTCCATTCTCTGACTTAAACTTTGAACCCACCTATGACTTCTTTATGGATAATACCGATTTTAAGGGGTATACACCAAACAATCTATACCGATACTGGTATAAACCTTATTTGGAGTTATTATATTCAGATGAAGCAAGAATATTCAAGGGAAACTTTATATTAACCCCTGAGGATATATCAAAGATTAACTTCAATGATTCTGTATATTTTTTAAACTCAAGGTGGAGATTATATTCAATAAATGATGGGGATATAACCGATAAGTCGTTGGTTGAATGTGAGTTTTTAAAGGAGCCATATAAAACACAAGAAATATCAGACCCCGTGGCACCTGATTATGTATCACAAAATACTCCAAGACCAACACCAACACCGACACCAACAAATACCCTGTATTGGTATATAGATAATAACTTAGTATCACCATATGATACGAATATCAACTCATTATCATTAACGGTATATCAAGGTACAACACAATACTTAAATCAAACCTCAGCAGGTTCAGGAACGGTTCAAGTACCATCAGGAACAAATATATACACATTCAGCATTATATGGGTTAATGTTGTGGGTGGTTCGTTTAATAATCTTAGATTATGTCTTGGAACATCACCTGGTGATTGCTCATTGGGTCAAACAGACATTCCTCAACCATCATCAGGTGTGGGTTATACGGTTCAAGCAACCAATTATTTCCCCGCATCAGGTAATATATATGCGACCATAACAACTTACTAATATTTATAGATATGGCAAAAACAATAGCACTTAATATTAAAATCAACTCACAAGGTGGGGAAAAGGTAATCAAGAACATAAATGAGTTGGAATCTGAAATTGAAAAATTATCAGAAGAACTCAAAGGTCTTGATTTTGGAACGAAAGAATATAAGGAAACCGCAAGGGCGTTAAACACCCTTAAGAGTGAGTTTAAAGATGTTGAAAAAGAGTTTGAAGGTATTGATACGGAACAGAAATTATCTGCCCTTGCAGGAGCTGTTGAAGCCGTATCGGGGGCATTCTTAATTGCTGGTTCAGCTGCCCGTACCTTTGGTGCAGATGCCAAGTCAGTTGAGGAAATTGAAAGGTTGGAACAACAAGCGTTGGAGGCAGTCAATATTGCATTGGGTGTAAGACAATTATTGGAAGGTGCATTACAGGCAAGAATATTATTAAGAAACTCAACTGAAAAAATTGCCATTGCCCAAACCAAAATATTAACCGTTGCACAAACGGCATATAATGCGGTGGTGGGTACATCAACGGGTTTATTAAGAGCATTTAGATTAGCCCTTGCTGCAACAGGTATTGGACTTTTTGTTATTGGATTGACTGAGTTAATATCAAGGTTAAACATATTCAATAAAGAAACAGAAGAGACAAATGACACCTTTGATAAATTAAATCAAAACTTAAAAGATGCTGAAACTTCAACAGCATCATTTACAGTTAAAACCAATGCATTAACCAAGATTATTAAAGATGGTAATAAACCATATGGTGAGAGGGTTGAAGCCTATAAAGAATTACAAAAGTTAGTCCCTGAACTTGCGGGTTATACCCTTGATGAAGCGGTTAATACGGAAAGATTAAATCAAGCAATCGCAGACCAATCAAGATTGGTATTATTAAATGCCAGATTGAAGGCGTTGGAAGAAATATTGGTTGAGCAAGAAAAGATAAAAATCCAAGAACAATTAGCACAAGAGGCGGCTGAAAAAGCAGCACAACAATTAAAAGAGAATCTTGAATTACAACAAGAATATAACAGAGCAGTTCAAGGTGGATTTACAGGAACACTTGAAGAGTACAAACAAACCTTAGAAAATTATAAAAAATTAGGAAGGGAACTTGCTGGTTTAACTGATGAGGTTGATGATAATACTCAGGCTACGGAAGAGAATAATACCACTCAGTCATTATATCAAAAGACCTTAGATGAGCAAAATGAAATACTTGCCCGTATAAATGGAAGGACTAAGGAAAATACTGACTTAAAAGACAAAAACAAAGAAAAACAAGATGAGTTGAATAAAGCCCTTGCCGAATATGCAAGAAGGATTCAAGCAGCAGCAAACGCATTTAATAAATTGACATTTGAAGAAGAGGTTCAAGCAAAAGTATTAGATGATGCGAATAAATTGATTGAAGAACAAAATCAATTATTGGAGGAAAGATTTGGTATATTGGGAACAACGGCAAAGGAGGCTGACACCATTGGAAATCAATTAAGAAATCTTATTGGTGGTGTGGTTATACCTGAAGATGAAATTAAAAAAGCAACGGAGTTTAGAGATGTTTATGGTGATATTGTAACTGGTTTTATTCAAGCCCAAGCAACAGGTACTGACTTTGTGGTAGAGATTGGGGGTGAATTAGTTAGGGTAAATGAGCAATTATTAAATGCAGGTAAGGCAACCCAATTAGTTCAAGAAAGGGTGTTAAAAACCATTAGAGAACAATTAGGGGAGGAAGAGTTTAGAAATAAAGTTGGTGAGGAGAACTACCAAACCCTATTACAATTTTTTGATGCCCAACAAGATGTATTTGATTTAATTGAAAATTATAATAAAGAACTAACAGAACAAGACCGATTAACAAAGGGTATTGTCACTGAAAATCTTAATCTTAACCAACAGATATTATTTTATAAACAATTATTAGATGAGGCAGGGGATTCCATTGCCCTCCAAGAAAATGCCTATGAAAAATTGCAGATTGAATTATCAACTGTATTATTCTCACAAACTGATATTACCAAATTAACAGACGAACAAAAAAGTATATTGGATGGTATAAGTCAAACCATTCAAGACCAAACTCAATTTTATAATGATGTATTAAATGTTAATAAGGAACTTGAAAAATTAACAGGTCAAATTGCAACCAATGTTGATAAACAACAGGAAAAATTAAATGACCTACAATTTGATAATCTCCAAAAGTTTATATTGGCTAATAAAGATTCAATAGATGAAATTGGAAAGTTCTTTGATACATTATCCGCTGAAACCTCCAACTTAACAGAAGAACAATTACAGGCGGTTAAAAACCTGATTAAAGGGGTGCAAGACGCCGAGGAGTGGGAAGGTATTAAAAATAAAATATCTATAATTGCACAAGAGGTCAGCAATCTTGTTGGTAGATTCCAACAAATAGCTCAGGCTCAAATATCCCTTGAATTGGAAAGATTGGCAGCATATGAGGAACAGACCTTGGCAATCATTGGTGATGAAACAGAAGCACAAAGGGAAAAACAAAAGGAGTTCCAAGAAGAGATTAACAAACAGAGATTTGAACTTGAAAAAAGGGCAAGAATCCAAGAATTACAATTTGCGGTCGCCACAGGTATTGCAGGTGGTGCTCAGGCTGTAATTAACGCATTGGCATTACCAATACCCCCTCCTGGTCCTCAAATCATCGCAGGTTTATATGCGGGTCTTACAGCAGTTGAACTTGCAACCATCAACTCACAATTACAATTTGTTAAATCAACACAATATGTTCCCGCAAGACGAGGTGGATTGGTTGTTGGGCCAGACCACGAATCAGGTGGTGTAATGGCGACAGGTGGATTGGTATTGGAAGGTGGTGAGGCAATATTAAATCAAAATGCCGTATCTCAATTTGGTGATTTATTATCAAATATATCCGTTGCAACGGGGGGTAGAGCATTGACGGTTGATGATTCAAGAATAGTTCAAGAGATTAGACAACAGAACCAAAGACCGATTAAGACATATGTATTATATGAGGACATCAAAGATACAAACAAAATAAACTCCAAATTAGAACAAATAAGTAGATTATGAAAGTAGTGGAACTTTATATTGACCCCAATGATGAAGAATCAGGTGTTGAAGCCTTATCATTTGTCAAGAATCCAGCAACACATCAACAATGGTTGGTATTCTCTGATGAATGTGGAGGTCAATGTCAATTAAAATCTTTAACCACAGACCCATTAGAGGACGCTGGTGAAGAGATAAATTATTTTATGTCAAATACCTCAGGATTTAAGGTTGAGGACATTAAAGAGGACGAAATTGAATTAACAAAAGAAGGATTTTATACCATTCGTTCAACAGCAAATCAACCCACCCCATTAGACCGAGTGGGAAATACCGTTACAAGGTATTACTATGCGGTTGATACGGGTGCTGGTCCAACCCTCGTACAAGAATCAAGAAGGTTATGTCGTCAATTTATTAGAAGAGATTTGGTTTATACAGTTAAAGATTTGGAGTTATTATCACAACAATTAACAGCAGAAGACCCTGATGCAAAATTGGTATTTAGAAGAAGGGGATTACCTGTTGATTTATTAACATATAAAGCAGGAAAGTATTGTCGTCATATATTCCGTAAAATAATATGGACTATACCTGAGGGTGCTGACCCTGATGAGTTTGTATCAAAAATACCAACAAGGTCAAGACAAGCCCTTAATTCAAGAATTGGTGAGGGTGGAACAAGACCCCAAGTGGTTAATCAAGATGGTCGTGGTGGTATGAGTGAATGGAAGTATTATGGACCGATTAAGAACAGTTCATTCTCAGAAGATTATTCTGGTCCTATTGGATTACTTCAAGGGTTGGTTGTTTATAACACCATTGAAGCATTATTTGAGGGAGAACCTGAATGTATGGCAATCTCACAGATTGAACTGGACGGAGTTAAAGGATATATTGGTGTTGTACCATCAGAGGATTACTTTGAAGGTGATGTGAAGGTTCTTAATAGTGTTAAAAGGGAAATGATGGAGAGTTATAATGA
>Ga0070746_10002172_pt1 | contig 11622 bp, 23 predicted proteins | sample VirMetDEL_Mar_21_FD_77016 | JGI IMG/M metagenome (GOLD analysis project Ga0070746, IMG submission 77016) | Aqueous microbial communities from the Delaware River and Bay under freshwater to marine salinity gradient to study organic matter... | ecosystem: Environmental > Aquatic > Marine >... | reverse complement strand
TTCCGGTGCAATAGGCTTGGTCGCCTGTAAGGTTCTGCACCGCTGCCTTGATTGCGTCGATACATTCTACGCCGTCGCGTTGATAGTGGTCAGGGTTGATGGGGTCGGTCATTTATGTCCTCCGCCGATTTCTGAAAAATTTTGAGCGACCTCCCCCTATACAGCGCGACAGGGGTAGGGGGGCAAGGGTCGTCTTTTTTTGCCGCGGGCTGCTATCCACAGGGTTCACGGGCGATCTGGCGATTGTGCAGCGCGACGATTTAACATAATGATAATTATGCGTCATGGTGCAGTGCGGTAAGTCATTGATATACATAGCATTCGTTTTTGCTGTGGATAACTTCATGGTAATTGCTCATTTATTGTACAGCGCAGACCACCTTGCGACCTGATCCAGGTTCATCGGTGGGGTGCGTCCAGAGCGCAGCGCATCCTTGGTCATCGACACAGTAGCCTCACGCACCTGATCGACCGTAACTCCTTGATCGTAAAGGACTTTTGCGTGTTTGAAACTCTGATCTGGCAGCCGACTGACGCCAGATGTGGCCTCGACCGCCTTCTTGAATGCGTGTGCGAGTATCTGATAGTCGGTGTTTGAATCCCTCAGACTCCCTGTCTGCATATTTGTTTCGGCTGGCTTTATCTCCTCGTCAGGATCATCAGAGATGATGCGAGATGGTGCCCAGAACTGTTCATTGGTTGGGATCGGATCGTTGCCTTCCCATAGAACCTGGTATCGATTCACCTTACCTCGACTACGGCGCTTGATGTGCTTCGGGTATGGCCTCGGCTCAAGTAAGCGCACATAGCCCAGCTCCTTGAGAACTCGCATCGTTCTGCACACCCAGACGCGACCGATACCTAAATGACGCGCTATCGTCGTCTGAGAAGGCCAACACACGCCGTAACTGTTCGTGTACATACCTAGACACGCCAGGATCTTTATGTGCGGCCCAGTGAGCCTCTCGTCCTGCATAGCTCTTGCAGGAATGATCGAGTAGCGTCGGATGTTGGGCTTATCTTTAAAAGGGATTTCATCGTCTATCTGTTCCTGATTATGTTTGAACTGAATACTGGTTAGCTCGGCGCTGGGAAACTTGGCCTTGATCTCATTCGCCGTCTTCAACGCATCGGCCTCGATCACCGTGACGATCTCTTCCAGCATATACACCACTGGGTCTTTACCCTTCATCAACGGGATGACGCGCTGCATATCAAGCCGGTCATTCACAAAGTAATAGTTTCGCCCCGCAATCCTTGCTTGCAGATAAAAGACATCGCTCACCCCTCCCGCTTCACGGAGCTGGTTATCGATCGCCCTCAACCCTTTGACCAGGTTCTCACACGCCCTGATCTTTTCATCTGGGTCACTGATCGTCAGATACCTCTCTCTGGCGTTCTGATACTTCGCCGCAATCTCAGGTGTGGTCATCTTGAACCAGGCATACCAACCCCACTTCTTGTTCATCTCGTTTTCAGCTACCATGAACGACTCAATAGCAGCTTGAACTTTCTTACTCCACTCTCTCATCTTTCTACCTCGGACGAACGCGGACAGGATTCGGACAGACGGACAGAACTATATGTTCTGTCCTGTCCGTCCGCGCCCCGTCCCTGTCGCACTTTTTGTCCGTCCTTTGTCCGCGTTTGTCCGCGCACCTCTACAACCCGCGTCATTGCTGGATTCCTTCGTTGTCCATTTTGTCCGAATCGTGTCCGAGCTTGTCCGTTTCCCGAATCCAATCAATATTCTTAGAGTTGGCACGGACAACGATAATGTCCGCATTTCCGAGCGCCTCAATCGCTCTTTTCCATGCCTTCCTTGCACGATCTTTGAGACGTGAATCACTGACATCCAGCTCTTCCTTTTCTGCCATCCAGAACACAAAACTATCCCTAGCAACTTCGACACTGATGACATCATTCTTGTCCGTCGCGTCGCGTAAACAATTCATCGCCTTCAGTTGTGTCTCGTTGAGCGTCGTCTTACCGGCTGCAACTTCATCTGCCGTGAGCCGTCTCAGATACACAGAAGTCTCTCCACCAATCGTGCCGACCTCTGCACTCTCCATCTGAAAGAAATAGTCCTCTGCTGGCTCTGCATCCTTCTGCTTCTCTGTCGTCACTGTGATTTGTGCGCCAGACTTCTTGATCTGGATTGACGTGTCTACGGCTCCGAGAAGAGCTGACGATCCTCTCATCCCCTTTGAGCCGTCCTTGCCACTGTGATGGATGCCGATCAGCGCCGTGTCGTAGGTCTGTTTGAGTACGTCGCATGACTTCACAAACTTACCGATATCCGTCGCCGAGTTCTCATCTGCGCCGAGTAATGCCCTAGCGACTGTGTCCACAACGATCAGGCTGAAACCCCCAGCTCGCTCTTCAAGCACCTGTATGGTTGCGCTCAGTTTCTCCACGTCTGCCGGATTGGTGAAATCCACAGCGGTCGGTAGGACGTAAAACGGTAACTGCTTCTCATCAACCTGTGCGCCGCGATTCTCGATCCATGCCTTGACACGCTTGCCGAGGCCGCCAACACCCTCTCCTGCGATATACAGTACAGAGCCTTGCTTGACCTCCATCTCGTGGAACTGATGCCCTGTAGCGACGCAGAGAGCGACATCAAGAGCCAGGAACGTCTTGCCGCATCCTGGTGGACCCCACATCACGCTGAAGCCATGCTCTGTGAACAGGCTGTTGACCAAAAACTTAATCGGTGGCATCGCCATCAGCTCACCAATCGCCATCGTCTTGAACGTCTCAATCTGATCTGGTTCGATTTCACCGGGATCTGGCACTGGCTCTGTAATAAGCGCAGCCTTGTTCACCAGTGCAAACAGTTGATGCTTTGTCTTTCCCGTTTCGAGCCAATCAACGATGTCGCCCTTCGGCGGTAGTTGATCGCTGAGATCAAGTAACTTGATCTGGGATGCGACACCGATCAGCGTGTTGATGACCTTCGCGCCGTGCTTCACACCGACTTCATCATTGTCCGGCATGACGACGACACGTCTACCTTTCAGCCACTTGCTGTGTGTCTCGGTCCATTGTCCGCTACCGCCATTATTTGTAGTTGCCAGGACACCAATCTCATTGAGTTTGTCGGCAGCCTTCTCACCCTCCACAATAAATACCGGCTTATCCTTGTGATGCAGGACGGCAGGAAGATTATACGGAATCCGGTTAATACCTTTGAGGTTCCTGATCCAACCTCCTTGACCATCTGGGCGTTGCTGACGAAACGTCTTAGATCCGTCTTGAAAGTCGGTACGTACCACCTGGTACTCCAGGACACCGTGATCTCCAATATAGTCGTACACCGTAATTTCATCTCTGCCTCGCTTCTGGAACTGTGGGTCTTTCTCCATGCCGAACTCATGCTCTAGCGCGTCGGCTATGTTACCGTTGATCTGCGGCCTTGCGAGTTTGTACAGGTCAACAAAACCACCCGACTCGCCTGTCTCATGGTCCTGAAAGACTCCTTTCTCTGTATCGACGCTCTTCGATCCGTTGTTGCCGAACCTGAGTTCGCTGCCGTGGGACATCTTTTTATTCGGTTCTCCCCACAACTCTTGCGCGATCACGCCGATGTGTTCTGCGTATTTGTTCATGTGTCACCCCAAAAAAATGCCCCCATTGCTGGGGGCGCAGTATCAGAACTTCCAATCATCGTCGTCCGATGGTGCCGGTTGGGGTTCCGGCTGGGGTTCTGGGGTGATCTCCTGAACAGGAGCTGGTTGCGCTTCGGGCTTTTCTTTCCATCCCTTCAGCTCAAACTCTGGTACGCGAGTCGTACCCTTACCAATCGACACAGCCTTGGCACCGTTGAATGCGACCATTGCCATCTTGCCTTGGTTGCTTGCTGCACCGTTATGGACGTGTGGCCAGACAGCCTCAAGACCCATCTTTGGCCCTGATCCTGTACTGGTCCACTCTCTCCAGCCGTAGTCGGATAGGTAGATCATCACGCTGAATCCGCGCTTGAATCCTTCGCCTGGGTTTGGAGCCTTGACTCCGGGTCTTTCGTCCCACACCCACTCAGGCGCTTGGCCTTCCATGATCTTCCCCCAGCCGGTCTTCAGGCTGTCCGGGTCGATACCCATACCTTTGAACTCGATCTCGTCGCCATCGACATACCACGCATTAACCGATGGCTTGAAGCGGAAATACTCCGCAGTTGAATCGCTAAGTCCTAGCATTACTCTTCTCCTATTTCTCTGACTATGCCGCACCACAGCTCAAAGCTGATTTGTGCGACGCCTTCCAGGTCATATTCACCAAAGCAATCAGACCCTGGGCCAATCCAATGGATGTAGACCTTGATTGGTTTGCGGTCTTCTTTGGTAATTAAACAGGGCCAAGCACTGACCTGGATGGCTTGGCTCACTGCCTGTTCCCAGAATGACTTCAGGTCACTCTCGGTAATCTTTGCGTATCGCTTGCATTCGATAGACCAACCCGGCACACCAGACAGATCGTCACCGCCCTGCTGATATTGCTCCAGGTTGCGCTTACACTCATAGCCAAGATGATCTCGGATCAGGTTAGCGATCTCTCTCTCAAACGTCGCACCCTTGCGTCGGGACATTGCGCCCATGTGTTACCTCTTTATTCACGTATCGCACAAGATAATCCGAGAAAAGTTACCTCTCAAGAAAAAAAGTGTTGACATGGTTGGAACTTATGGTCTACATTCAGATCTGGCTTCGGCCAACGGGGAAAACTGTGAGAGAGACAAAAGAGATGAAAACAGCAATTAAGTGGAGTGACATCAAGCGCCTTGCAAAGCTTGCTGGCTTTGAAATCAAGAAGCTTGATCTTGATAGCGAGTACTACGATTATTTTGAGATTGAGTTTGAGTGGGCCGGCAACGTGTGCCGCATCAACGCTGATATTTTCTTGGAAGATGCCTACGACAATCTTTACAAGAAAGGCGATTTCGCTGATTTCCGTTTGACTATTGGTCCAAGACGTTCTGATGACATCGATAAAGCTGCTCGTCATTCTCTTGGAATTCTCGCAACAATCATTTCTGATGGAGCGTGGTAATGGAGGTGCTTATGTCTAACGAAATTTACATCCGCTATGAAGTCCAAGGACTGCGCGAGCGGTTAAATGGTCCAGTTTATGACTGGATTGTCAGTGGCGTGTGCAAACAGCCGTCACCTTGGCACTCAACTGTGTTGGGGCATTTTGCTACAGAAGCAGAAGCGAAAGCGTTTCTGCAAAAATTGGAGGAGGCCGCGTAAGCGGCCCCAGGGGGAATCATGGAACTGCATATCGGAGCCAGAGTCTCGCTCGCCGGAGGGCAGATCTCCGGCACTGTCCTGTCGTACAGCTCAAAGGCTGTGCGTATTCTTACTGATGACGGTAAAAAAATTGTCGTCTCAATCAAGCTCGTCGAAACAATTTTGGAGGCATTTATATGAGTGAATACATTCCTGAATCAATCAAAAAGCAAATGGCATACATTGATAGCATTGAGAGAAGAGAACATCCTTGTGTGTTGTGTCATAAGCCAGTGTCTATTAAATCAATTGAAGAGCATGGCGGATGTCATCATTGTGAAGCTGATATCGAAATAAGGACACTGTTTTTTGGCGATGATGTTTGTGTTCTTAAAAAGCCATTGGAAAAAACGATATGATTGACGCATTCGTTTTTGTTCTTTCCGTCACAATCGGGGTCACAATACTCAGTGGTTTGGCTTACTTGGCTGATCGCATACTGCGACGCATCAGTGGACGCGGGATCGTGCCGGAGGATTACTACAAATGAGAGTGTTAGTTGCTTGTGAATACTCTGGGCGCGTCAGAGAGGCGTTCAGGAAACTTGGTCACGACGCATGGAGTTGCGATCTGCTGCCGAGTGATGACAACAGCAAGTTCCATATCCAAGGTGATGTAGTTCCACTGCTCAACCAGGGATGGGATTTACTGATAGCGCATCCGCCATGCACATACCTCTGCAATAGCGGAGTGTCTTGGCTGCACCGAACCGAAGGCAGATGGGAGAAAATGGTTGAAGGCGCTGAGTTCTTCAACCTGTTCTGGCAAGCCGACATACCAAAGATCTGCGTAGAAAATCCAATCATGCATAAGTATGCCAAAGAAATTATTGGTGCTGAACAAACACAAACTGTTCAGCCGTGGATGTTTGGTCATGCTGAGAGCAAAGCTACATGCTTGTGGTTGAAGGGACTCGATCCTTTGATTGAGACTAACAACGTCAAAGACGAGTGGAAGTCTCTGCCCAAGAAAGAAGCACAACGACTGCACATGCTACCACCCAGTAAAGACAGGTGGAAACTACGCAGTGAGACATACCAAGGTATTGCGAATGCAATGGCAGAGCAATGGGGGAAACTATGATCCGCACCCTGTATCAAATGATTTACTTCGCCGGTGCCGAGCATCAAATCAAGTTCACCGACACGTCGATCAATGACCCAGACGAAATGCCTGGTCTGCAACTCATCGACATTGATGGACTCGATCAGCACCAGCTTTCGCCTGAACTGTGGCAATACGCCACGCAGCAGATGGACCCAGACACAGCAATGACAGAAGAGGAGCTGTACCGATGGTAGGTAAAGTCACAACCATTCAGAAGATGAGCGCGAGCCGTCTTCCAAACATCATGGGCTTCAGTCCCTGGTCCACGCCGAACGATGAGCTGGCAACGACGATCAAGGCACGTAAGGAAGGTGTCGATCACTACGACATTCAGATCGGTGAGGCCGCTGACTGGGGTAACGAGTTTGAGGATCAGATCCTACGCACTGCTTCACAGCGCCTCGGGCTGAAGAAACTCAAGTTATCGTACCCAGAGCCGTACACCTATAAAGATTTGCTCCAGGCTTCTCTTGATGGCGGCGCAATGGCTGATGGTTTGGTCATCAACACCGATGTTGCTAATAACATTTACGTGATGAACTCAGGTGACACGATCACACTGGAAGGCAAAGGTGTCTTGGAGGCCAAGCTAACTCGCGTCGCTCCAAGGGACGTTCCTGATGCCTACCGTGGTCCGATACAGTTGCAGGGACAAATGCTCTGTACGGGCGCTCAGTGGGGTTTGATCGCTACTCTGTACCAGGGAGTCGAGCTGTACATTTACGTGTACAAGGCTGACTTTGAAATGCAGGAAAAAATTATCATGGCGTGTTCCGACTTTGAGCGCAGGGTACGTGATGAAGATTGGTATCCAGCTATGTCAGCGACTGAAGCTGCCGACATGAAGGGCGACGCACCTGACGATGTCGAGATGGATGCAGATGATGACCTCAAGGAAAAGATCGAACGCCTTGCACACATCCGTACAGAGCTGAAGGCGTATGAGGCACTGGCCTCTGACTTACAGCTCGACATCATGAATGCGGTGGGCGAGGCTAACATCTGTAATGCAGGACAGTACAAGATCACCTGGCCGGTGCGTCGAGTCAAAGCAAAACCGGCACAAGTCAAAGAGATCCCAGCGGTCGAGGAACACTGGGCCAGAGCAAAGACACTGAAGTTGGAGGAGCTATGACCAGACAACAGATAGAAGTCATCGTGGCGATGTACAAGAACGGTGACTCATACGCCGGGATATCAAGAGTCATAAACAAAAGCGAATACAAGATCAAACACTGGGTCAAAGAGAACCGCATTGAGTATGGCTTAGAGAAGCGCAGAAATTTGGCAGACAAATTTAACAATGCGTTGTCGCCATCGGCGTGGGACGACAGCAAATGGAATTTGGAACGCGGACTAGAACTCATAAAGAGGAGATGGGCATGACAATGACAGTGAGAATTGAGATAGAGGGTAAGGCAGAAGACTTCCAGGAACTCTTTGTGCCGAGTGATCGACAGCAGGAGTTTATCGAGATGACCTTTGATGCGTACACAGAAGCGCTCAAGCAGCTTGTCTGGAAACAGATCGACCCACACAACTTCACGGGGTTAGCTGATGCAAAGAAAAGATGACGCTGCACTGGAGTTTATCAGAGGATACATCTCAGAGAGAGGCTATGCTCCGAACTTCATCGAGATTATGGAAGCGGTCGGCGAGACATCCAAAGCCGGTATCACCAGAGTCATCAACCGACTCGCAGCGGAACAAAAGATCAGTCGCGTTCCTGGTGTTGCTAGATCGATTACCGTGATAGACTCAAGAGACTAGCACTCTCTCATACCCACGCTAGTATTCCCTCACCCGGTTAAGCTACCGGGCTGGCCCCTCCCCAGGGGCCTTTTTTATGAGCTGCATTTGTATCTTGGATTGTTCGTCTTGATTGAACCGTTTTGCTTTGCGCCGGTTCTGTGCCTTAGTAAGAATCTGGCAGTTGGCTGGCACTGACAGCCCACACACCTGGTCATGGATCAGTGGGATGATGTGATCGACCTCGTGCTTCACACCGCTATCAATCGTCAGCAACTGCGCCTCAAGATACAGGCGCCTGATCTCGGTCACACCCTGCGGTGTTGCGACGCGGGACTTGCGCTCAAAGTGTTTGCGTAACTTGGCTGCGCGTTTATGTGCGCGGGTGTGGTAATACTTGATCGCATTCTTGCGCTTCTTCTTTTTATATTCCGCGTCGCCGTAGTCGATCCAGTAGTCTTTCTTGGTGCGCTCTCGGTTTCTGATACGCAAACATTCACGGCAGTTCTTGTTTGAAGCGAATCGCTCAGAGAGATGTCCGTGTTTGCATGGTTTGCCCGTGTAGTAATAAGTGACACCTTGTCTGAGCGCCTCGGATTGAGTCGCCGGAAATTTCCTTTTCTCCATTGACTCGTCTCATTTAATAAGACCAGATCGTCGGGCGTGGGAATCCGTCGTCTGTCGTCAGATCGTCCAGGTGAATGAATCGAGCAGATCCTTTCTGCTGAATACCAATGCCGGTGAAGCCGTGTCCTAGTGCGGCGCATAAAAAGTTGTATGCGTCTTCGCCCTGTATAGCGATATCAGCAGCGCGTCCGCTTGCGTGAGCGCCTGGGTTCCTGCCGCTGGCTATCTTCTTCGCCTCGATGGGATGCTGAGTACACCTGTACCCGCTGGTTACTGTCATTGGTTGACCCCAATCGGCTCTCAGACTTGTCAGCCGGTCCATGAACTCGCTGTGCATACCGTCCGCACCGCACCCACATTGGCATCGCATCTCATCCTGTGAAAAGTATGGTGAACTCCAGCTCATTTCTTTTTCTTCTCCATAAATCCTTCGACGGCTCCACCGCCAAAATAAAACCCTAAGATAATCAGCATTGCATAGTTGATGCTGAACTGATCCATCACCTTTGTGACGGCATCAGGATCGCCTTGTCCTGAAATCGTCATTGCCAGTACCAGGACATAGCTACCTAAGAATGTCAGGCCAAACATCAACGCCAGGTAGCGCTGCGCTAATTTAAACGGCGCGTATGCCTGAAGTAAATCTGTCTTGGCTTTGGCCTTGGCCTGTATCTCTTCCTCTGTCGAGGTATGCATATTGTCGATTAGGTCCAGACCTTTTGAGATCACGTCACCAGAACCAAGCATCTTTGATATCACACCGAGCATATTTACACTCCTGTTTTCTTGTCACTAGGGATCGGCACACAGGCCATCCCTCTTGGGTCTTCAGCATCAGCCATCAAGACCATTGCGTCGCTAAAACAATCCTGGGGATTGGCGTATTCCTTTCTGTCTATGATTTGCAAAACCCCTGGCTCTATCGCAATCGTGATTATCCCATACACCAGCCACATACTAGCGGCCTCTCATGGAGATGATAGCCAACAGAAGCCAGATTCCTAGACCGACCACCAAACAGCCAGCAAGTACAGCAGCAGTAATAATAAGTCCGTCTTTAATCGCTTTCTTTTTACGCTTTCTGGCCACTTCTTCACGCTCTTGTTGTTTCTTCCTTAGCTCTTTGCGATTGCGTAGGAAAGTCTGATAGTCGTCCCAGAGCCGAGGACGACCGGCATATATGAATAATTGCTTGATTTCATACTCTTTTTTTCTAATATCCTCTAACGCCCAGAATGCTTCCATGTCCCCATCAGCGGCTTCTTTTTCTAGTTCTTCGTGAGCATCAGCGAGTCTTGTTAAGTCTTTTCCCATCTGACCTACAGAGGTGACATGACCCGCCATCTCTTTGAGTGCGCCGATAGCCTCGTTAGCGGCCTTTACCGCACTGATAGCGAGGCCGATCTCAGCGAACATCTACGTCACCTTCATCAACACAGCGACAAGCATAGCGATAATGCTACCCGCTGCACCGATCATCACTGCCTCGATTCTTTTTATTCGGAGGATGGTTTCACGCCAGCGCTCACCGCAGACAGCCTCGTGCGCTTCCAGGCGCGTCTCAATACTGTCTATCCGTTTATGTGCGGAGGCCACGGTGCGTTTATCCATTACTCGGCCCAAGGCATTCCAGTAGCAGATGTAGGGTTCTTGTCTTCCTCGATCTTGGCTTGCAGTGCCGCCTCAATCTCATCGACTTTCTCCTGTCCACCCAGAGCCTCTGTGACCCATGCCTTGACTGTTGTCTCTGTCAGATCGTCATAGGCAATGAAGCCATCAGCCGCGGGATCGCCAGTGACCGATACAGTGCCGTAGGCTCCCTTTGAGTAATCACCATCGACTAGATCAAAGCGATAGTGAATGTTGTACACGACTCCAGATGGTAGTGTGCGCTCAAGTTGTGCGATTGTGAGTTCCATTAAGAACCTCCTGTTAAGTTAGATATTTGATTTTCTAAAGACTCAATTCGGGTCAACGCTTCCTGCAATGCCGCAACTAATACAGGTGTAATACGCCCATAATCCATAGCCATCATTTCTTCACCATCAGGTGTGCCAGACACTGCTTCTGGGACAATACTCTGCATCTCCTGTGCGATAAAGCCTACTACTGAGCCAGCTTCAGGATTATCTATCCATTTGTGTGATACAGGATTCATCCGCATCAGACGATCTGTGGCATCTGCAATAGGCTCAATACTGGTTTTTAAGCGAGCATCAGAAGTGGTGTTATAAGTTGTCGCAGAACTGGTTACAGAAATAGACCCTACGGTGGTACCGTCTTTGCGGAATTTAACTATTTTCCCATCACTACCAAGTCGATTAAAGTTGGTAACGTCACCGTCTTGCCTGGAGATATCTAAAGAAGCGTTGGCTCGATAGCAAAGTCCTGCATCGCCACCGTCTGTTACTGCGTATTGAGTATTGTTAGTCGTACCAACTAGCAAGTTACCTGAGCTATCGATTCTGGCGGCTTCTGAGCCACCCATAAAAAATGTTAAAGGCAAAGGAGTAGTCGATGCATTACCTGCACGAGAATATAAGCGATTATCGGTATCAGTTGGGATAAACAAGAATGCACTATTTCCAGTAGTGGCCTCTATTGTAGCATTCCCTATGACATGAAGATTTCTGTTAGGACTCGTAGTACCTATGCCTACTTTGCCACTAGAGTCGATACGCATGGCTTCTGAGCCGTTAGGAGACACAAAAAAGTTAGCACCTAAAAATCCAAACTCATTCGTTGATGATGTGGTGTTTACCATTTCTATCTTGGTATTAGCACCTGTGCTTTCTAATCGTATTGTGTCGTTGCCACCAGTTACGTGTAGCGTTCTCACAGGACTCGTAGT